>JACCDK012068070.1_pt1 | contig 11346 bp, 10 predicted proteins | sample 7445871 | NCBI WGS metagenome assembly JACCDK01 (sample SAMN15323436, study PRJNA562643) | freshwater metagenome | isolation source: river surface water | place: USA:Blue River Watershed | collected 2017-08-15
AGTAACTACAGTAAGTGGTTTTTTTATCACAGAATTGGGAAATATTCCTAATCAAGGCGAAAAAATAATTTGGAATAAATTAGAGCTTGAAGCCCTTGCTATGGACGGAGCCAAAATTATAAAGTCCTTATCAAACAATTCAAAGAATAATATAATTAATAAAGTTGTAGTTAGAATTTTCTAACTTCTAACTTCTAACTTCTAACTTTCAAATGACAGAGGGAAATTTTGTAGACTACGTAAAAATATATGTTTCTTCCGGAAAAGGAGGGAAAGGCTCATCGCATTTGCATCGTGAAAAATTTATTGAAAAAGGCGGACCGGATGGTGGAGATGGCGGACGCGGTGGACACGTATACATCAAAGGAAATAAAAATCTTTGGACCTTATTTCATTTAAAATTTCTAAAACACATGCGTGCGGGTCACGGTGGTGACGGTGGGAGTTCTAGAAGTACAGGTCACGATGGAGAAGATAAAATCATTGAAGTGCCACTAGGGACAGTCGTAAAAGACCAAGAGACGGGTGATGTCTTATTTGAAATTACGGAACACGATGAGGTTAAAATTTTGGCCGAAGGTGGAAAAGGCGGACTCGGAAACTGGAATTTTAGAAGCTCAACGAATCAAACACCCCGTTATGCGCAACCTGGAATGCCTGTCAAAGAAGTAGATGTTACTTTAGAATTAAAAGTTTTGGCAGACGTTGGTTTAGTAGGCTTTCCAAATGCTGGAAAATCGACCTTACTTTCGGTGCTAACATCGGCTAAACCCAAAATTGCCGATTATCCGTTTACAACGTTGAAACCCAATTTGGGCATCGTGGCGTACCGAGATTTTCAATCGTTTGTGATGGCCGATATTCCTGGAATTATTGAGGGTGCTGCCGAAGGAAAAGGATTAGGGCATTATTTTTTACGTCACATAGAACGAAATTCTACGTTGTTGTTTTTGATTCCTGCCGATGCCGATGATATTAAACAGGAATACGAAATATTGTTGGATGAATTGCGTAGGTATAATCCCGAAATGTTAGATAAAGATCGCTTAGTAGTCATATCGAAATGCGACATGCTCGACGACGAATTACGAGCAGAAATGAAAAAAATACTGGACGCAGCATTTAAAGGTATTCCCTATTTGTTCATTTCCTCTGTGGCGCAACAAGGCTTACAAGAGTTGAAAGACAAATTGTGGCAAATGCTAAATGTTGAAGAAAAATAATACCAAACTAAAATACAAAAAAAAGCACTTTCTGATGAAGGTGTTTTTTTTTTTTTGATGAACAGGTTCTAATTAAAAAAGTTAAAATTAGGTTAAAGCAACTTCAATTTTAGGGCGCACATTTACAGTTTTCTTATTTTTTAAGTATATTCGCAACTCAAATCAAAAGACACATATTTATTATGAAAAAAGTATTATTATTTGTTGTATCGGCAATTATGCTGATTCCTGCATCTGTAAAAGCAGACGAGGGAATGTGGTTTTTAATGTTCATCGAACGTTTAAATCACCGCGACATGCAAAAAATGGGGTTACAATTAACGGCTGAAGAAATCTACAGCATCAACAATCACAGTTTAAAAGATGCTATTGTACAATTTAATGGTGGATGTACGGCTGAAATGATTTCTAAAGAAGGCTTAGTATTGACCAATCACCACTGTGGTTATGATGCTATTGCTGAATTGTCTTCCGCTGAAAAAAATTATTTAAAAGATGGATATTGGGCAGCCAATAGAAAAGAAGAATTGAAACCTTCTAGCTTATTTGTGCGTTTCTTTGTGCGTATGGATGATTGTTCAAAAAGAATTTTAGCTGTTGTAACGCCAGGAATGACTGAAGCTGAAAGAGAAAAAGCAATCAATCAAGAAATTGCTAAAATTGAAAAAGAAAACAACGAAGGTGGAAAATATACCGTTTCTGTTCGTCCGTTTTTTCAAGGTAACGAATACTATTATTTCGTATACCAAGATTATAAAGACGTTCGATTAGTAGGTACTCCTCCAGAAAGTTTAGGAAAATTTGGTGGGGATACTGACAACTGGGAATGGCCACGTCATACCGCTGATTTCTCTATGTTTAGAGTATATGCTGATGCGAATGGTAATCCGGCAGATTATTCTCCAAACAATGTACCGCTTCAACCTAAACACCATTTGCCTGTAAATTTAGGTGGTGTTAAAGAAAATGACTTCGCAATGATCTTAGGGTATCCAGGTAGAACTAACCGTTGGATGCCAGCTGGTGGAATTGAACAAAATGTTAAATATGCTTATCCTGCTTGGGTTGAAGGTTCTAAAACCGGTATGGATAACATGAAAAAATATATGGTGCAAAGCGAAGCTTTAAATCTTATCTACGCATCAAAATTTGCAGGAGTAGCTAATTACTGGAAAAACCGTCAAGGTATGATTGATGCCTTATCAAAATTTGGTACGGCAAAAACCAAAGCGGCTCAAGAAGCAAAATTTAACGAATGGGCTAATAAACCAGAAAATAAAGCCAAATATGGAAATGTAGTGGCTACCATCAATAATTATTATGCAATGACGAATGAAAAATCGCGTCATGATAATTATTTACAACAGTTATTCAGAACGTCTGCTTTTGGTACCATTGGAAGAACTTTAGGAAGACCATTAGAAGCATATGCAAAAGCAGATGCTGCTAAACGTGCAGAGATGGCTCCAGCTATTATGGAAATGGTAGAGGAAATGTATAAAGAATTACATCTTCCAGCTGAGAAAGATATTTTAGCCGCTCAATTGAGTTTGTATGCTAAAAAAGCAGGTTATGCTTTAGCACCAACAGTTGAAAAATTGGCAGCAATGAATGGTGGCGATTTTACACAATATGTAAATGATACATTTAATACGAGTATTTTTACTTCTAAAGATAAAATCAAAGCATTTTTAGATAATCCAAGTGAAGCTGTATTAGCAAATGATCCGTTACAAGTATTGACAACTGATTTAGTGGCTCATTTTGGAAAAAGAAGCGAAGAGTTAATGAAGGCTCAAAACGATTTTGGAGCGTCTTTCCGTTTGTTGGTAGAAGGATTAAGAGAATCTAAAATTGGTGAAATCAAGTACCCTGATGCCAATTCAACGTTGCGTTTAACCTATGGGAAAGTACGTGCTTTGCCAGCAGACAAACGCAATGATGCAACAGTTAACAACTACACTACATTAGCTGGTCAAGTTAAAAAATACAAAAAAGGTGATTTAGAATTTGATTTGCCAACAAAAGTGTTGGAAATGAATGCTAAAAAAGAATATGGTCGTTATGCTGATAAGGATGGTTCTTTACACGTATGTTTCTTAACAGACAATGATATTACAGGTGGAAATTCAGGTTCTCCAGTATTAAATGGTAAAGGGGAATTAATTGGATTGGCTTTCGACGGTAATATTGAAGCTATGGCAGGAGATGTTATTTTTGACAATAAATTACAACGTACAATTAATGTAGATATTCGTTATGTATTGTGGGTAATTGAGAATTTCTCAGGCGCTAAACATATCGTTGACGAAATGACAATTGTGAAGTAATATTCAAAATGATAGGAAGAAAAACGACTTGAGCAATCAAGTCGTTTTTTTTATGAAAAAATCCAAAATCATTTCACTATTTTTGAACTATGAAATATATCTTCTTTTGCTTTTTCTTTTTTTCAGTTTTCGCATTTTCTCAATCCAGTTTTGAGAAGGGTGAAAAACTATGGATGCAAAAAAAATCTAATGAAGCCAAGCAAATGTTTCAAGATTACCTGAAATCACACCCCAATCACTCGAAGTCGTTAGAATATTTGGGAGATATAGCAGGCAGTCAGAAGCAGTGGGATCAAGCTTTAGTTTATTATCGTAAATTGAAAAGCAGTTTTCCAAAAGATGCCAATTATTGTTTTAAATATGGAGGCGCACTCGGAATGAAAGCTAAAGAATCCAATAAGTTTAAAGCGTTAGGGATGCTAGATGATGTTGAAAACGCTTTTTTAACCGCTACAAAATTAGATGACCGGCACTTGGAATCGCGATGGGCACTTGTTGTGCTCTACCTCGAATTACCCTCCATTATTGGTGGTAGCGAATCTAAAGCACAAAAATATGCCGATGAACTCCATCGAATTTCAAATCTACAAGGATATTTAGCGAAAGGCTACATTGATTTGTATTTCAAACGGTATGGCAAAGCAGAATTACAGTTGAGGAAAGCCTACGAAATTGAACCATCAAAAATGGTCTTTGAAAAATTATATGACTTATATTTGAACAAATTAAAAGACAAAGCGAAAGCCTTTAAATTAAAAACAGAATTTGAAAAAAAATAGTGTAATTGTGAAATGCTTTATCGTATAATCGATACGACAAAGTAACAGTTTAACCTTTCAATACAAAAAATGAGAACACATTTCATAGCCATTGGCGGAGCAGCCATGCACAATTTAGCCCTAGCACTTCATAACAAGGGATATCATGTAACCGGGAGTGATGACGCCATTTTTGAACCTTCTAGATCGCGTTTGGAAAAAAAAGGATTACTGCCTCAGGAAGAAGGTTGGTTTCCTGAAAAAATCACTACTGATATCGAAGCTATTATTTTAGGGATGCATGCTAAAGCTGATAATCCCGAATTATTGAAAGCGCAAGAATTGGGTTTGAAAATTTATTCGTATCCCGAATTTCTGTACGAACAATCAAAAAATAAGACCCGAGTAGTTATTGGAGGTTCGCACGGCAAGACTACGATTACTTCGATGATTTTGCACGTGATGCATTACCATGCTATCGAAGTAGATTATATGGTAGGTGCCCAATTGGAGGGTTTTGATACCATGGTGCATTTGACCGAAAATAATGATTTTATAGTATTGGAAGGGGATGAATATTTGACCTCACCCATCGATTTGCGACCTAAATTTCATTTATACCAACCTAATATTGCCTTGTTATCCGGAATAGCGTGGGATCATATCAATGTATTTCCAACCTTTGATAATTATGTAGAACAATTTAGAATATTTGCGAATCAAATTACGCGAGGTGGTATTTTAATCTATAACGAAGAAGACGAAGCCGTAAAATCGGTAGCGGAAGGTACTGAAAATCCCATTCGAAAAATAGCGTATCAAACTCCAAGTTATACCGTTGACAACGGAACTACTTTGTTAGAAACGCCCGAAGGTTCTATGCCTATTGAAGTTTTTGGAGCGCATAACCTAAGTAATTTAGCCGGTGCTAAGTGGATTTGTCAATGCATGGGGGTAGACGAGGCCGAATTTTACGAAGCCATCGCTAATTTTAAAGGGGCAAGTAAACGTTTGGAAAAAATTGCCGAAAGTTCGAATAAAGTCGCTTATAAAGATTTTGCGCATTCACCAAGTAAAGTTTCAGCCACAACAAAAGCGGTTAAAGCACAATATCCTGAAAGAAAATTAGTAGCTTGTCTAGAGTTGCATACCTATAGTAGTTTGAATGCCGAATTTTTGAAGGAATATGAAGGTGCTCTAGATGCAGCAGATGTTGCGGTTGTTTTCTATTCACCCGATGCTGTAAAAATTAAACGGTTGGAGGAAGTAACCTATGATCAAATTGCGCAATCATTCAAACGTGAAGATTTGATTATTTACACCAATCCAGCTGAATTTAAAGATTTTTTATTCCGTCAAAATTTTGAAAACTCCGCTTTACTATTAATGAGTTCAGGAAATTACGGTGGATTGAATTTTGATGAGGTGAAAGACTTAATTTCATAAAAGACTTAATTTGAAGATTTGTGCATTTATTTAGTTTCAAATCTTCAAATTGATCCTTTTTTTCTATTTTTACTTCATAAACGCCAAAATAAATGATATGTATACGCCAATCCATCAGTGGGCCGAAGACGATCGACCCCGAGAAAAATTTCTACTCAAAGGCAAATCTACCTTATCGGATTCCGAATTACTTGCTATTCTAATTGGTTCCGGTTCTCGCAATGAGAGTGCCGTGCAATTGTGCCAGCGCATTTTAGCTTCCTCTGAAAACAATCTGAATACCTTAGGAAAAATGTCGGTTTCCCAACTTATGCAATTCAAAGGTATTGGAGAAGCCAAAGCCATTTCCATTGCTGCAGCATTAGAATTAGGGCGAAGACGAAGAGCAGAAGACGCTATTGAATTCAAAAAAATCACTTCCAGTAAAGCTGTTTTCGATATCATGCAACCCATTATTGGCGAATTGCCTCACGAAGAATTTTGGGTTTTGTATCTTAACAACTCAAATAAAGTCATCTACAAAGCCCAACTTTCGAAAGGCGGCATTACCGGTACGGTTGTAGACATACGTTTGTTGTTTAAAATGGCAGTAGAACAAAATGCTACGGCATTGATACTCATACACAATCACCCTTCTGGAAAACTCATTGCTAGTGATGCCGATATACAGATTACCAAAAAAATAAAAGCAGCCGGGCAAACATTAGAAATTCAAGTTTTGGATCATGTCATCGTTACCGAAAATGGCTATTTGAGTTTTCAAGATGCTGGGATTTTTTGATTTTTTAAACACATAGTCACATAGATTTTTAATTATGACAAAAAAAGGAATTGATGATTTGTCGTTTCAGATAATTGGAGCGGCAATTGAAGTACATAAAAATTTGGGTGCAGGTTTGTTAGAATCGGTTTATCATGAATGTATGAAAGAAGAGTTACGATTGAGGAAAATAAATTTTCACACAGAGAAAATAGTGCCAATTATTTACAAAGGTAAACACTTAGAAGCTAGTTTAAGATGTGATTTGTATATCGAAAATCTAATAGTTGTAGAATTGAAATCTACTTTGGAGATGAATAAAGTTTTTGAATCTCAAGTTCTAACTTATATGAATTTACTCAACGCACCAAAAGGAATTTTGATTAATTTTAATTGTAAAAATATTTTTAAGGAAGGTCAAAAAACATTCGTAAATGAAATCTACAGAAATTTACCGTAAAGCTTTGTTTGTCTATTGTCTGAGTGAAACGACTTTTTATTCACAAGCATAAACTTATGTGTCTATGTGTTTCAAATATTAAATACATTGTCTTATAGCAAACTTCATACTATGTTTTCTAATGTCAGAGTGTAACTTCTTTTATACACAATCCTAAACATATGTGTCTATGTGTTTAAACAAACTCACATAGTTTTTAATTACAATCTTTGCGTTAAAACCAACAATTATGTAAATTTTAAGACGGCATAATTTTTTATCTTCAATAGAAGCCGTAATTTTATAAAAAAATTTAGAGATCATGAAAACCATAAAATTTGTAGTGGCACTATTTTTAGTAACATTATCGGCTTCGGCTCAGTTTACCCAAAAAGCATTGCCTTATTCTTACACGGCATTAGAGCCCTTTATTGATGCTCAAACCATGGAAATCCATTTCAGTAAACACCATGCGGCTTATGTAAAAAATTTGAATGCAGCTGTAGCTGGAACTGAAAATGAAAAAATAAGCTTAAACGAAATTTTCGCTAAAGTTTCCACACTTTCACCTGCGATCAGAAATAACGCGGGAGGTCATTATAATCACGAATTATTTTGGTCGGTTTTAACGCCCGAAAAAAATACAAAAATGTCGCCCGAATTAGAAAAAGCAATTCTAGACACTTTTGGGAGTTTAGAAGGGTTGAAAGAAAAACTAAATGCAGCAGGAGCTAGTCGTTTTGGTTCAGGTTGGGCTTGGTTGGTTGTAACAAAAGAAGGAAAATTAGTAGTAAGTTCTACTCCAAATCAAGATAATCCTTTGATGGATATTACTGAGGTAAAAGGAATGCCTATTTTAGGTATAGATGTGTGGGAGCATGCTTATTATTTAAAATATCAAAATAAAAGAGCCGATTATCTAGCAGCATTATGGAATATTGTAAACTGGACCGAAGTGAGTCATCGCTATAAAGCCGCTATGCCAAAACCAGATACGTTTGCTTCTTGGCCTGAAATTAAAGCCTTTCACAAGGTAATGTCACAAACTTTTCATCCCAGTGAGGAAGGCAACTTGCAACCCATAAAAGAGCGAAGTGCTGAAATGGCCGAAAAAGCAATGGCATTAAAAACGAACATGATTCCAACGCTATTTCATAAAAAAGAAATTATTGCAGCTGTTAATACATTAGCAAAAGAAAGCAAAGCCTTAGATAAATTAGTGAAAGCTAAAGCTAGTGATGAAGCAATAACGAAAGCGTTAGGGAATTTACATGATGTATTCCATACTATAGTTGGATTGTGTACACACGATTCAGAGTAGTATTTTTGTTTACAAATAACCTTGTGCTTACTAATAGGCGCAAGGTTTTTTTATTACAAAATATTTAAGAAATTTTTAGAGCGAATTTACTATATTGCAACTCAAAATTAAGGCAAATATAAGAATGATAAGTACAAAAAACATACGATTTTCTTACAGTAAGGAGCAGGAATTTATTTTTCCGGACTTGTATTGTGAAGCGGGTAGTACGTTGTTAATTACGGGCGATTCTGGTAAAGGAAAAACAACTTATTTGCATATTTTGGCCGGATTATTATCCCCAACTACAGGTGAAATAAGTATTGATAACACGAATATCGTTTTGTTGTCTGAAAAAAGAACCGACCGGTTCAGAGGCAAACACATTGGAGTGGTTTTTCAAAAATCGCATTTCATTGCCGCATTAACGGTATTAGAAAATTTAGAAATGGCCAGTTGGTTGGCTACGGGTAAAAAGCATACCAAGCGTGCTAAAAAATTATTGACACAATTAGGCATTGAAGAACAAGCATCAAAGTTACCCGCCCAATTGAGTATTGGTCAGCAACAACGTGTTTCTATTGCTCGTGCTTTAATGAATGAACCTAAAGTCCTTTTGGCCGACGAACCCACTTCAAGTTTGGATGACAAAAACGCAGAAAAAGTAATAGAATTGCTTACATCATTATCCAAGGAGTACAAAGCTGCTTTATTGATTGTTACACACGATAATCGAATAAAAGAAAAATTCATCAATAAAATAACTTTGGTATGATTACAAAATTAGCATGGAAAAACATATGGTTTAAACCATTGAATACGGTTTTGAGTGTTATTTTGTTAACCTCAAGCGTTGCCATCATTACCACACTCATTTTAGTTGAAAAACAATTCGAAGAAAAGTTTTCTAGTAATATTGAAAATGTCGATTTGGTATTGGGTGCCCAAGGAAGCCCGCTGCAATTAATATTGTCATCGGTCTATCAAGTCGATACACCTACTGGAAATATTAGCTTTGATTCGGCAAAAGTTTGGATGAATCATCCTTTTGTTGAGAAAGCAATTCCACTTGCTTTTGGCGACAATTACCGTGGCTATAAAATCTTAGGTACAACAACTGATTACTTGGCAAAATATAAAGCTAAAGTTGTTGATGGTGTTCTCTTTGAAAAGAATTTTGAAGTAGTTGTTGGTGCCGAAATAGCACAAAAATTAAATTTGAAAGTGGGGGATGAATTTTATGGTTATCATGGCGATGCCGAAGAAGGTGAAGTCCATGACGATTATGCCTATAAAATCGTTGGAATTGCATCAAAAACGGGAAAAGTTGTAGATAATTTAATCGTTTGTACAATCCCAACAGTTTGGCAAATGCACCACGAGCATGAAGAAAACCCTGCTCATGGCGAAGAAGGGCATATTCATGTAGAGGGTGAACACGATCACGATCACGATCACGAACATGAAGAAGCAGATTTAACGATTGATGAACCCAATATGGAAATTACTGCGGTTTTATTAAAAATCCGCAATCAAATGGCAAAATTGACGTGGCAGCGCGTAATTCCACAAAACACAAAAATGCAAGCCGTATCTCCAGCTTTTGAAGTCAATCGATTGTTTGGTTTATTTGGAATCGGAGTAACGGCACTGCAATATTTAGCTTATGGCATCATGTTGATTTCAGGAATTTCTATTTTTATAGCACTCTATACCACCTTAAAAGAGCGTGAAGGAGAATTTGCATTATTGCGTGTTAATGGTGCTAGAAGATTTCAGTTGTTGCAAATTGTCATGATCGAAAGTTTGTTGCTATGTGTCGTAGGTTTTGTTTTTGGATCCTTACTTGGGCGAGTTGCACTCAGCATGCTTTCGAATGCTTCAGAAGCAGATTTTAAAATGAGTTTTGATCCCTATACTTTTTTATGGCAAAAAGAAGGCGTATTATTTGTGGTTACCCTCTTAGTTGGTTGTATTGCTGCTTTAATTCCCGCAATAAAGGCCTATCGTCTCAATATTTCAAAAACATTAGCTAATGCGTAATACTATAAAATTTTTGGTCGCTTTGTGCGTATTTATTTCATTATTGAGTTTTGAAAAAAACACTAAGTCTCTAACGTTATTGAAAGATTCAACAACGGTTGCCAATGATACACTCACATGGAAATTATTAGGGGATATCAAATACATTCGAAAAAAACACGCTACCTATGGAGAGGTTGAATTTCCACAGGTAAATTTAAAATTGAAATCCTACCATAATAAAACGGTTTTTTTGACGGGTTTTATTGTGCCCATTGATGCTAAAAATTATGCCTTGAGTAAAAATGTTTTTGCTTCTTGTTTTTTCTGTGGTAAATCGGGACCCGAAACCATTACGGGATTGAAATTTAAAGGCGGTTTACCCAAACTTAAAACCGATACCTATTTGACTATTAAAGGAACGTTTAAAGTCAATGAAACGGATGTAGACAATTGGATCTATAACATTGAAAATGCCGAAATAGTTTCCAAAAATTAACGGGTCTTGCAAAATTTTAAACATAAGAAACACCTTTTTTTTGATTTAGATCATACCTTATGGGATTTTGATAAAAATTCGGCTTTTGCTTTTGAAACCATTTTCAAAGAGCGGGGATTTGCAATTTCGTTACCCGATTTTTTGAGCCATTACATACCTAGAAATCAACATTATTGGAAATTGTATCAGGTCAATCAAATTTCGCACGACGACTTACGTTATTTTCGTTTAAAAGATGTTTTTGACGCTCTGCAGTTTCCGGTTTCAGACGAACTAATTCATCAAATTTCTGAGGATTATATCAAATATTTACCCGATCATAATCATTTATTTGAGGGCGCTATTGAGTTGTTGGATTATTTAAAACCTAACTACACCTTACACATCATCACGAATGGTTTTGCTTCGGTACAACAAAAAAAGATGAAAAACGCCCAACTCGAATCATACTTTACCACGGTTACGAATTCTGAGATGGCTGGCGAAAAAAAACCGCATCACAGTATATTTAATTATGCATTAGCAATAGCCAATGCTTCAAAAGATGAAAGTATTATGATAGGTGATAG
>JACCDK012167324.1_pt1 | contig 11343 bp, 15 predicted proteins | sample 7445871 | NCBI WGS metagenome assembly JACCDK01 (sample SAMN15323436, study PRJNA562643) | freshwater metagenome | isolation source: river surface water | place: USA:Blue River Watershed | collected 2017-08-15
ATAATGCAGCTCAACAATCATCTTGCTGTCAGAAAAACGGTACGTCACAATCTTACTAACACCATGAGATTTAGCAACAGATCTCACCATCTTTTTAATTTTAATATCTTGATGCAATTTGTCGGCATAATCACCTTTGCGAGCATACCATACAGAATCTGCATCAGTATTAATGAACAACCTCAAACCTATCGGATTAACTTTCTGACCCATAAACCTTACTTTTTCTCTCCAATATATATAGTAATATTTGAAAAAGGCTTATTAATTCTTGAAGCCCTTCCCCTTCCTCTAGCATGAAATCTCTTCATAGAAACAGATTTCCCAACAGTCACTTTACACACATATAAAGCATCAGAATCTACACTCATAGTCTCTTCTGCGTTTGCAATTGCAGATCTTAGCATAACATACATAGACTTTGCAACTCTTTTTTGCAAAAACTTTAAAGTGAATACAGCATCGTGCACATGATATCCCGTAATCATCCTAGAAATCAGGGATATCTTCTGGACACTACCCTTGACCATCTTATCAGATGCAGAAGAAACAACATTGAATGATACTTTATTGTGTTGAACAATCATAATTTCCTACCTATTTTATTACTTCGTTGCTTTTCTATTGGCACCATGGCCAAAAAAAGTCCTAGTTGGAGAAAATTCCCCTAATTTATGCCAGACCATATCTTCGTTAACCAAAACTGGTATAAACTTTTTACCATTATAAACAGAAAAAGTAAGCCCTACAAAATCAGGCAAAATACAAGATCTACGAGACCAAGTCTTGATCACTATAGATTTTTTGCCAGATTCCTTCGCTTGCTTCACTTTTTTAAGCAATTGAAAGTCTACAAATGGTCCTTTCCAAACAGATCTTTTTCTTCTTGCAGCCATATTAACCTCTATTTCTTCCTACTACGAACTATAAATTTATTGCTATTTTTACCCTTCTTACGCGTCTTCTTACCTTTAGTAGACTTACCCCAAGGAGTAACAGGATGCCGCCCACCAGAAGTCTTGCCCTCTCCACCACCGTGAGGGTGATCTACAGGATTCATAGCTACACCTCTGACAGATGGCTTAACACCAAGCCATCTCGACCTACCAGCCTTACCTAAAGATATATTTTGCTGATCTGGATTAGAAACAGATCCAATTGTAGCACGACATAAAGAAGGTATCATCCTAACTTCACCAGAGCGCAATTTGACTAAAACCATATCCAAATCCTTACCAACAATTTGCGAATAAGAACCTGCAGATCTAGAAAGCTGACCGCCTTTTCCAGGCTTTAACTCGATATTATGAACAAGAGTACCAACTGGAATATCGATTAAAGGCAAACAATTACCGATCTTGATGTCTGAACCCCTTCCCGAAACAATCTTATCACCTACAGACAACTTATGAGGAGCTAGAATATAATTTCTGACCCCATCTTCATATACTATAAGACATATAAACGCTGTACGATTAGGATCATACTCAACCCTCTCAACAACACCAACAACACCATCCTTAGTTCTCTTAAAATCTATTTTTCTATAAACAACTCTAGCACCACCACCACCTTTGCGAAAAGAAGTGATTCTACCATTATTATTCCTACCACCAGACTTAGACAAGCCAATAGTAAGAGACTTCTCAGGACCACCCTTCCATAAAGAAGATTTATCTACAAGAATTAATTGTCTTTGCCCAGGAGTAGTAGGCTTGTATTGCTTTAATGCCATAAATTATACCACCTTATCAAAATCTATTTTATCACCACCAACCAAGGTCACTATCGCCTTCTTAAAACCTTGCCTCACACCTTTGACACCCTTAAAGACCTTAGCTTTTCCTTTCTGATTCATCACAGCAACACTCTCAACCTTCACCAAAAATATCTCTTCAACAGCTTTTTTGATAAGAGCTTTGCTAGCACATTTACTCACTTTAAAAACATATTTACCACTGTCTGCAAGATACGTAGATTTTTCTGAGTAAATCGGATACTGTATTATATCATAAAATTTCAACATGACAACCTCTTTAGGACCTTATTTAACGCATTACGCGAAATTATTAAAACATTATGCTGCATTATATCCAACACATTCAAACCATCAGCTTCTAACACATCAATATTAATCAAACCTCTAGATGCATTCACAAGGTTAACATCTAAATTATCATCAACAATCAAAGCAGAAGATATGCTTCTAGCAGATAAAATATCACTTAATACAGCTGTTTTATAACTCTCTAATTGCAAATCATTCGCAATAATCATGGATTGATCAGAAAGCTTCTTAGAAAGCGCCACTCTCAAACCCAAAGAACGAATTTTTTTATTTAATTTATATTCATGAGATCTAACCAACGGCCCAAACACTATTCCACCGCCTATAAAAATCGGCGCTTTGATAGAACCATGCCTAGCTTGACCAGTACCTTTCTGCTTGTATATCTTACGAGTAGATCCAGAGACTTCATTCCTTTGCTTCACCTTATGACATCCAGACCTCATCTTACTTCTTTGCCACAGAACTACTTTATGCAAAATATCAGCTCTATAATCAACACAAAAGACAAATGGATCTAAATCAATAGTATCAACAATTTTTCCATCAAAAATATTTAATACTTCACACTTAACCATTACTCACCTCACTTTCATTTTCAACAATAAACGCTGGAAAAGGAACAGAGCCAGGCAATGCAAGCTTCACAGCATCAGATATCAAAACAGTGGTACCAACCTTGCCAGGAACAGAACCATGCAAACCTATCAAACCCATCTCAACATCTAAAATAGCAACCTTAATGTTTTGCACACTAACTGTCTCAACCCCTAAATGTCCAGCCATTTTCTTTCCTTTAAAAACCTTGCCTGGATCTTGCCTTTGCCCTGTAGAACCATGAGACCTATGGCTCACAGAAACACCATGACTCGCCTCTAATCCTCTAAAATTCCACCTCTTCATACCACCAGCAAAACCTTTACCTATACTCTTAGATTGAACATCAACATACTGACCAACAACAAAATGCTCAACCGACAACCTAGAACCAACAGGAATCATTGCATTAACAGAAACCCTAAATTCCCTAACCAAGACAGGGGCCTCTACACCCGCATTACTATACAAAACCTTCTGCGGCTTATTAACAGCATTAGCCTTAGCCACACCATATCCAAGCACTACAGCGTTATACCCGTCCCTTTCAACAGTTTTATTAGATACAACAACATTATGATCCACTTTCAACAAAGTCACAGCAACAGCCTTACCATCTTGAAAAATTTGCGTCATACCGATTTTCTTAGCTATCAAACCAACACGACAAGATTTTTCTATCCTCATAACAATTACCCATTCATCTCCATTAATTTAATCTCCACCTCAACACCAGCAGGCAGATCCAACTTTCTAAGGGCCTCTATAGTTTGAGGCGCAGGATCTATATACAAAAGCCTACTATGCTCTCTAATCTCAAATTGCTCTCTAGACTCTTTATCAATATGCGGAGAACGATTCACTGTAAAACGCTGAATTTTAACAGGCATAGGAATCGGGCCAGACATATCTGCATCTGTACGCCTAACAGTTAAAACTATTTGACGCATTGAATTATCTAATTGCCTGTGATCAAAAGATCGCAACCTCAATTTCATTTTACGCTTAGTCGCCTTTAATGTCTTTTTTTTATTCATCATACACCCATCTAAACAATTTTAAAAATACAAAAACGTGCCACACCAAGATCAAAAGAAAAGCTAAAAAAGCCCTCCAATAAAGAAAGCACTATATATTTTATTTTCACAACACACCCCATTTTCAAGATCCTATATTATACATCACGTCTTAGATTTTGCAATAATTTCTTTTGCAACATTATTAGGAACCTCATCATAATGAGAAAAAGTCATGCTGTATTGCGCCCTACCTTGAGTCATAGAACGCAAAGTATTAACATAACCAAACATAGTAGCTAAAGGAACATTGGCTTTAACAACCTGGGCATTACCTCTTGGATCCATACCCTGAATTTGCCCCCTGATACTGTTTAAATGACCTATTACATCACCCATAAAATCATCAGGCGTAATAACTTCAACACTCATGATTGGCTCTAAAATCTTAGGCGATGCCTTCAGCATCCCTTCTCTAAAGGCAGCCTTCGCAGCTATTTCAAACGCTAATGCACTAGAATCAACATCATGATACGCACCATCATATAATGTAGCCTTAAAGTCTATGGCTGGATAGCCCGCCTGTATACCATTATTTCGAATATCATCTATACCCTTTTGAACAGCAGGTATATATTCCTTAGGAACATTACCACCAACCACTTTACTCTCAAAAACAAAACCAGCACCAGCTTCAAGAGGCTCAAATATTATTTTAACTCTAGCAAACTGCCCAGCTCCACCACTCTGCTTCTTATGAGTATAATCCACATCATATGTAGCAGAAATAGTTTCACGATACGCAACCTGCGGAGCACCAACAGTAGCCTCAACCTTAAACTCTCTACGCATCCTATCAACTATTATCTCAAGATGCAACTCACCCATACCAGCCAAAACAGTCTGTCCAGATTCATGATCCACCTTCACTCTCAACGAAGGGTCCTCAGCTGCAAGACGATTAATCGCCAAGCCCATCTTTTCTTGATCAGCAGCAGTCTTTGGCTCTATTGCAACCTCTATCACAGACTCAGGTATATCAAGACTCTCAAGCACAACACTGACTTCTTCATCACACAAAGTATCACCAGTGGTGGTGTTTTTAAGACCAGCCAAAGCAACTATGTCACCAGCACTAGCTTCTTGAACATCCTCTCTATTATTAGCATGCATCAAAAGCATACGACCAACTCTCTCCTTATGATCTTTGGTGCTATTTTTAATAGCAGTGCCAGAAAATAATTTTCCAGAATATATTCTGACAAATGTCAAAGAACCAACAAAAGGATCGTTCATTATTTTAAATGCAAGCCCAGTAAAACACCTGTTATCATCCACAACTATTTTCACCAAAGATTCATCATCTGGATTATTACCCTCAGCACAAGGTATATCAAGAGGACTAGGCAAATAGTTCACCACAGCATCAAGCAGAGTTTGCACACCCTTGTTTTTAAAAGCAGATCCACATGTCACAGGAACAAAAGCACCAGATATTGCACCTTTTCTAATGCAAACCTTAAGCTCATCATAAGAAATCTCACCACCTTCTAAGTAACGCTCCATCAAAACGTCATCCATCTCTACCGCCTTCTCCAAAAGATCCATACGGTATTTATTAGCTTGCTCAATCATATCAGGTGGTATATCTGAAACATCGTACTCAGCACCCATAGTTTCATCATTCCACAATATCGCACGCATCTTCACAAGATCAACAACGCCCAAAAATTTATCTTCAGAACCTATTGGCAGCTGCAACACCAAAGGAATCGCACCCAACCTATCAACAATCATATCCACACATCTAAAAAAATTAGCACCTGTACGGTCTAATTTATTGACAAAACATATCCTAGGAACACGATACTTATCCGCTTGACGCCACACAGTTTCAGATTGAGGCTCAACACCAGCAACACCATCAAAAACAGCAACAGCACCATCTAGGACACGTAAAGACCTCTCCACCTCAATAGTAAAGTCAACGTGACCAGGAGTATCAATTATGTTAATTCTATAATCAACAGATGAATCATCAGGATCCCGCCAAAAACAAGTAGTTGCAGCAGAAGTAATAGTGATACCCCTCTCCTGCTCTTGCTCCATCCAATCCATAGTGGCAGCACCTTCGTGAACTTCACCTATCTTATGAGACTTGCCAGTATAAAACAAAACCCTCTCAGTAGTAGTAGTCTTTCCAGCATCAATATGAGCCATTATCCCAATATTTCTGTAACGCTCTATTGGCGTTTTTCTCTTGCCACTCACAGAGCCTTTTTTTAGGGGCAACTCCTTCACAATTTTTTGCTCAACAACAGTATCCATACAACCTCAACATCACCAATTATAATGAGCAAACGCTTTATTAGCATCAGCCATCTTATGTGTATTCTCACGCTTCTTAACAGCCTCACCACGACCAGCGTAAGCATCCAACAACTCAGCAGCCAATCGAGAACGCATGGTCTTCTTATCCTTTCTGCGCTTCGCAGAATCACGAAGCCATCTAAGAGCAAGAGCAAATGCTCTTTGTGCACGAATAGGGGTAGGCACTTGATAAGTAGCACCACCAACTCTTCTAGACCTCACTTCAACCGCAGGCTTAACATTAGCAATCGCAGCATTCAAAGCCTCCACAGGGTCTAAATTAAGCTCAGATCCAATAATATCCAACGCCTTGTAAACAGACATCTCAGCTATTGTTTTTTTACCACTCTGCATCAAGCAATTAATGAATTTTGCAATAACCAAGCTACCATACTTAGCATCCGGCAAAACCTCTCTTTTTTCAATTCTTCTTCTTCTAGCCATATCAACACTCCTTACTTAGGCCTTTTAGCACCATACAACGATCTACTCTGCTTCCTAGATGAAACACCACGCAAGTCCAAAGTACCGCGAATACAGTGATATCTAACACCGGGCAGATCCTTCACCCTACCACCACGTATCATCACAACAGAGTGCTCTTGCAAACTATGCCCCTCTCCGGGTATGTAGCTAACAACCTCATAACCGTTAGTCAAACGCACCTTACAAACCTTACGTAACGCTGAGTTAGGCTTCTTAGGAGTCATAGTGTAAACCTTAGTACACACACCTCTGACCTGAGGATTATTTTTAAGCGCTGGGCACTTCGTCTTCTTTTGCTTCGAACGTCTAGGTTGACGCACTAATTGCTGAATAGTCGGCATTAAAATCTCCATTTCATTTACAAACAATCTTACTCTCTCAATAAAAACATGCCATCAATACTAGCATAAAAACCAAGAGATTACGTATGATATCTTGATAACGCCATATAGTCAAGTACTTTTTGAAGAAAAAATAATACTTTTATCAGACTTTATAATTTGATTATCCTTACTTTTATATCGCTGCTATAGCTTATGCAAGTTTCTACATCAAAAAATGCAAATGCCATAGCTATATGATTGTATAATAGTTCTCTTTTGATAAAAAATCCATTAACGCTTTATGATGGATTGTATGACTGGTTTTAAATGCATGTATTTTCCCTAAGAACCTCATATTTACAACAAAAAAATCCCCAATCAAATCAAGCAATTTATGGACCGCAAATTCATTATGATATCTCAAACCTTCAGGATTTAATATCTCTCCACACGCACTAATACCAATGGCATTTCCAAGACTCGCACCCTTTGCAAGCCCCTGAGACTGCATATACTCTAATTCCTCAACAAACCCATATGTTCTTGCCATTGCTACATTTGTTATATAATCTTTGCCATCCCAAAATGCTGATTGCTCTCCAATCGCTTTATTGCCAAACTCTATATCAAACTTCATTTCCACACCATCAAATGGTGTAATTTCTATAAATTTATCTCCATCTTGAAAAATATATGGCTTTAAGACTTTAATATAATTTCTTGCGCTTGATTGTTTTCTGAGACCAACTTCCTCAATCATTTTGCAAAAAACAGCAGCGCTCCCATCCATTATAGGCACTTCTTCTCCATCTAACTTGACCAGTGCATTGTCCACTCCCATCCCCGATAATGCAGACATCAAGTGCTCTATGGTAAAAAACTTTAAACCCTCTTTGATAATACTAGTGCAAAGCGGAGAATGCACGATATGATCTTTGGAAATTTTGATACAGACACCATCTCTTTCAAAAATGATGCCCGAATTTTCAGCAGAAGGGTGTATTGCACAGCTTATCATTAATCCGCTATGCAATCCTACACCAGAAAAAGAAAAAGAGGCAGCAATTGTATGCTGCATGCGCTCATCTTTTTTTAGCATTCACAGCCCCTTTTTTTACAGGATGTAATAGATTGCTATGCTTACTACCGTATGCAAAATATACCACCAATACTATCAACACCCAAACTCCAACATAAAGGAATATTTCATTAGGCAACCCCGCAACTATTCCAATAAGAAGTGTAAACCCAAACATTGGGATAAATGGCACCATAGGGCAACGAAACTCTCTTTTAATATGAGGTTTCTTATACCTAAGATATACAGTGCCGATGCAAACAATTGCAAAAGTTGCAAGTGTTCCAAAATTTGCAAGTTTAACTAGCTTATCTACACTTAAAATTGAGCTCAACACAGCAATCACTGCACCTATTATCATTGTTAATAAAGAGGGCGTATTAGTTTTTTTATTCAGTTGCGCTAGAATTGGTGGCAACAACCCATCTTGCGTCACTGCAAACAATATTCTGACCGCGCCATATATTAAAACCAATATTACAGTTGTCAGACCAGCTATAGCACCAATTTTTATCATTGCTGAAAACCAAGGCATCTGCATTTTATCAACAGCTACAGCCATAGGCTCTGCTACAGCAAGCTCTTTATATGGCACTATGCCTGTTAAAACACCCGATACTAATATGTAAACTATAATGCAAACAAGTAAAGATCCCATAATACCAATCGGCAGATCTCTTTTTGGGTTTTTTGTTTCTTGAGCTGCTGTGGCTACAGCATCAAATCCATTATATGCAAGAAATACAACAGACGCCCCAGCTAAAATTCCAGAGATGCCAAATTCACCAAAAGTACCAGTATTTTCAGGTATAAAAGGAGTCCAATTTTCAGGATTCACTTTTGTTGCTCCAAGTGCAATAAAAGCAAATAGCACCGTCATCTTAATGAAAACTATCATGCTATTTACCCATGCCGATGTTTGAGATCCTTTAAGGACAACATAAGTCATCAAACACACAATCATTAAAGCTGGCAGGTCAACTACAGAAGAAGTAATTGTCCCATCTTGCAAAATGACAGTGGAGCCAAAAGAGTCAGTCAGATAATATGGTAAATAAACGCCATAATCCGCGAGGAAGCTTTGCATGTAACCAGACCAACCACTTGCAACAGATGCAGCGCCTAAAACATAAGTTAACATTATCATACATGCAATAAGCCATGCAGGAAGCTCTCCAAGGGATGTATATGCATATGAATATGAACTACCTGAAACTGGAATCATTGATGCAAGCTCTGCATAACATAGCGCTACACAAGCACAAGCAAGACCAGCGAGGATAAAGGAGATGACGATAGATGGACCCGCATGCTGTGCTGCAGCTGCACCTGTAAACACAAATATACCAGCACCAATAATTGCACCGATACCAAGCATTGTCAGCTGAAATGCTCCTAGCGTTCTTGTTAATCCTTTTGCATTCTGCGCTTCTTCTATCATGCTTTCAACAGATCTGCATCTAAAATACTTTTTCCAACCCATATAGCCTCTATAAAAATTATAAGTTTAAGCAATTTATCTAAATGTCAACAAGGCAGATTGATAAAGCTCAAGGGGTAACAATATATCATATTTTCTTTTTTGCAACAGAAGTATGCAATAAAAGCGGTGCTGCAATATATAAAGAAGAGTACGTGCCAAAAAGCACGCCAAATAATAAGCACGCGCTAAAGCCTTTAATCGCTGCGCCTCCTAATATCACCAGTGCAATACATACTATGGCTGTTGTTGAGATTGTCATAACAGTTCTTGAAAATGTTTCATTAAGACTGAGATCTATCAGGTCTTTTAGCGAGTATTTAGGATGTTTGCGCATATTTTCTCTTAATCTATCATATATTACAACAGTATCATTGATAGAATATCCGATAATAGTGAGTATGGCTGCAACTGAGGACAGATCGAATTCATATCCAGTTATTATAAAAAACCCAATAGACATAATTACATCATGCGCAGTTGATATTACTGCCCCTATACCAAAAGATCTGTCAAACCTAAACCATATATACGCAAGAATTCCAAGTATTGCTGCAATCAAGGCTTGGGCAGCAGATACAACCATTTGCTGCCCTACTTTCGGCCCTACAAAATCTACTTTTTTAAAATTTATGCTACCGTCTCTGGATAGCAAGTCTTTGATATCAGATTGCACGTTATCTATGTTTAAATCTTTTTCTTCAGGCATGCGAAGTATAAATTGCTGACTAGCCCCTATTTTTTGAACAGTGATTCTGGTATACCCTCCGTCATGGAGCAAATGCCGCACGTTATCAGCTGAATAATCTGATTGCAGCTCAATTTCCATGACTGTACCGCCTGTAAAATCTACACCTAAATTAACACCGTGCGTTATAGATGCTATAATAAACACTACGCTCAATATCATGCTGATAGAAAATGACCATGCTTTATATTTTACGAAATTAAATGATGTTTTCATTGGTATTAGCTTGAGAGGCAATAGCATAAGAGGGCCTTTATAAATAAATTATTGTTTTGCTGATGAATTCTAATCATAGAAAGTGTTTTTAACAAGCGAGAATTTCTTTAGACCTTTTCGGAAACTCGCTACAGATGAGAAATTTGTAGCGAGTTTCCGAAGAAGTCTTTTGAGCGGCGCTGATAAAGTTACGGCCAAAGCCAGTAATTGCATCAAAAATTTTTTCATGCGTAGGCTATGGTAAAATTGTGAAATTAGATTGACTATTGCTTTAATACATGTAATAATCTCTCAATTATATAGTTGATAAAATATTTTGGGTAAAATGGCTAGAGTCACTGTTGAAGATTGCACTAAAGTTATACATAAATTTGAACTTATTCTTGTTGCTGCGCAAAGAGTAAGGGAAATTGCATCTGGCGCTCAGATAATGGTTGAAAGAGATAATGATAAAAATACAGTTGTAGCCCTCAGAGAGATTGCCCTGGATTTGTTAAATATTGATGCTTTAAAACATTCAATCATCAAAAGGCATCAGAAATTAGTTAAAACAGATATTATCGATGCACCAGATGATGTTGATATATCTGACATTATGTCTCAAGAAATGATATCTGGAATGAAATCATCTATATCAGAAGATAGTGAGTTCGATGAATTTTTAGAGGAATCGATGATTGAGATTTCAATGGATGATGAAGAATCTATGTATGAAGAAGACGATATGTGAATGATTGCAGCTTTTTATTGCATTTATCCTTAAAAACTCCAGATCGTATTCTAAGAAAATGACTTATACCTAAAAATATATTCTTCAGATTCAATAACAGTAGTTTCATCTGAAGTTTGAGATAGGCGCATAAGCAAAACCTAGATAATATCAAAAGAACGTGAGCAACGACTCGCAAACTTCAAATCAAACTATTATAATATACCAATCCCTAAAAGTTTCTACTCCTAT
>JACCDK012123578.1_pt1 | contig 11342 bp, 9 predicted proteins | sample 7445871 | NCBI WGS metagenome assembly JACCDK01 (sample SAMN15323436, study PRJNA562643) | freshwater metagenome | isolation source: river surface water | place: USA:Blue River Watershed | collected 2017-08-15
CCGCTTATGCCGACAAGGCGGCACGCATCAGCGCCCTGACCCAAGACCTCAGCGAGCTGATGCCCGCACTGCTGCCCGAGCTCAAGACAAAGATCAACGCCGAGGCCCTGCAAGCGGCCGGTCTGCAGGCCTACCACCCGCCCTGCACGCTGCAGCACGGCCAGCAGCTCAAGGGCGGTGTCGAGGCCGTGCTCACCCAGCTCGGCTTCCAGGTCAAAACCGCCACCAACGAATCGCACCTGTGCTGCGGCTCGGCCGGCACCTACAGCGTGCTCAACCCCGATCTGTCCAAGCAGCTGCGCGACCGCAAGCTCGGCCATCTGCAGGCGCTGCAGCCCGAAGGCATCCTCAGCGCCAACATCGGCTGCATCACCCACCTGCAAAGCGGCTGCAACACGCCGGTGCGGCATTGGGTGGAGTTGCTGGATCAGGCGCTGGCGGCCTGATCCGGGGTTGCCGCTCAGGCGGCTAAGGCGGCCTCGATGTCCTGGGCGATTTTTGCGGGCGCGTCCTGGGGCGCATAGCGCTTGATCACGCGGCCGTCGCGCCCGACCAGGAACTTGGTGAAGTTCCACTTGATGGCCTTGCTGCCCAGCAGGCCGGGGGCTTCTGCGGTGAGCCACTGGTAGAGCGGGTGGGCGCCATCGCCGTTGACCTTGACCTTGCTCATCATCTGGAAGCTCACGCCATAGTTTTTCTGGCAAAAGCTGGCGATCTGCGCGTCGTCGCCCGGGTCCTGGCCGCCGAATTGGTTGCAGGGAAAGCCGATCACGGCCAGGCCCTGCGGCTCATATTGCTGGTGCAGTTTTTCCAGGCCGGCAAACTGCGGCGTGAAGCCGCAGGCACTGGCGGTGTTGACGATCAGCATCACCTGGCCGCGGTGCTGCGACAGGGCCACGTTCTGGCCGTCGATGCTCAGGGCTTCAAAGTCGTAAATGGTGCTCATGGGCTTTCCTTGCGTGGGTGGGGCAGGACAGACAGCAATGCGGCCAGCAGGATCAGCGCGCCGCCGATGCCGGTGCGGGTGTCCCACTGGGCGGCGTCCAGTATGACCGAAGACACCGAGGCGAACACGACCTCGGACAACATGACCAGTGCCGTGGTGTGGGCGGCCAGCCGCGCAGCGCCGTACTGCAGGGCCAGATTGCCCAGCAAAAAGGCCAGCGAGAGCGCCGCCAGCAAAGGGGCCCAGCCCCATGTGGGGCTGGCGCCAGCGGCCACCACGCCGGTGGCCAGGCCCAGCAGCACGGTCAGCGTGGCCATCAGGGTGCCGCCGCCGAACATGGCCAGCATGCGGGCCGATTCGGGCGAGTCCTTGAGCTTGAGCAAGAGCACATTGGTCACCGCAAAGCTCAGGCCGCCACACAGGGCCAGCACATCGGCCAGGCTCTCGGGCACGGGCCAGGGCGTGTCGGGCGTCTTGAGCACGATGAACAGGCCGGCCAGGGCCAGCAGCAGCCGCAAGAGGGCCGCGCGGTGTGGGCGGTCGCCCAGCAACAGCCAGGCCACGGCCACCGACCAAGCGGGCATCAGGTAGAACAGGAGCACCACGCGCACCACATCGCCCACGGTGACGGCCCAGTTGAAGCCCACATTGGTCAGGCCCGAGGCGACCATCAGCGCCCACAGCCCGGGGTGTTGGCGCCAAGCCCGCCAGTCGGTGCGCTGCCAGACACACCACAGGGCAATCAGCACAAAGACCGTGCCATACACGATGGCGGTGGCCCACAGCGGGTGCAGGCCCTGCAGTTCCAGTTGCCGGAAAGGCCACCAGGAGATGCCCCAGAAAAAGGCATTGACCAGCAGGCAGGTGACCGCCAGCGGGGTGTGCAGCGGCCGCATCGGGCCTTCAGGCACCGTCACGCGCGCGCGCCGCCTGCCGCTTCTTCCACCAGCGCCAGACCAGCCAGCCGCCGCCCATGGCCAGCAGCGCAAAGATGCCGTGCTGGAACTGGCGCAGCACGCCGAACATCCAGTCCCAGTTCTGGGCACCGAAGTAGCCCAGGTAGACCCAGATGGGCACGCTGATGATGGCGGCAAAGCCGTCCATGAAGAACCAGGTGGCAAAGCTGACCCGGTGGCTCATGCCCGCCGAAAAGAACACCGGTGTGCGCAGGCCGGGCAGGAAGCGGGCCACGAACATCACCCACTTGCCGTATTTCTGGAAGGCCTCTTGGGCGCTGGCAAAGCGTTCGGGGGTGAGGATCTTGCGAAAGCCGGGCAGGCGCTGGATGCGCTGGCCATAGAGCCGGCCCAGGGTGAACATGAGGCCGTCGCCCACCATCACACCGGCCATGCCGACGGCAAACATGGTGTGCACGTCGGCGTGACCCAGCCCAGCGATCACGCCACCGGTGACCAGCGTCACGTCTTCCGGGATCGGCACGCCGAAGCCGCAGATGAGCAGCATCACGAACACGGCCAGGTAACCGTATTCTGTGAAGATGGGCATCAGTAACTGAAAGACTTCCATGGGCAGGGCTTGGAGGGATGGAACAGACTGCAGACACCAGCGAGCCCCAGCCGCGCGCCAGTGTAAAGCATTTGAATGGCCCTGCCGGGCCGGGGTTGCCGGCGCGCCAAGGGCTCGCGCCGTGCCCGAAAATGCTGGCACACTCGTCGGGTCCTGCCGAGTGATCCCCATGCCCCGTCCGATTCAGTGCACCATCCATACCGAGGCCTTGCGTCACAACCTCCAGCGTGCGCGTGAGGGGGCGGCGGATGCGCGTGTCTGGGCCGTGGTCAAGGCCAATGCCTATGGCCATGGCATCGAGCACGCTTTTGAGGGCCTGCGCGGGGCCGATGGCTTTGCCCTGCTCGACCTGAGCGAAGCCCAGCGTGTGCGCGCCCTGGGCTGGCGCGGCCCGATCCTGTTGCTCGAAGGCGTGTTCGAGCCGCGCGACCTGGAGCTGTGCTCGCGCCTGGGCCTGTGGCACACGGTGCACTGCGACGAGCAGATCGACATGCTGGCGCTGCACAAGACGCACGAGCCGCACCGGGTCTTCCTCAAGATGAATTCGGGCATGAACCGCCTGGGCTTCACCCCCGAGCGCTACCGCGCCGCCTGGACGCGCCTGAACGCGTTGCCGCAGGTGGACGAGATCTCGCTCATGACGCACTTCAGCGATGCCGACGGCCCGCGTGGCATCGCGCACCAGATGGCGCGCTTTGCCGAGGCCACGCGCGATTTGCCGGGCGAGCGCACCCTCTCCAACAGCGCGGCCACCTTGCGCCATGCGGCAGAGGCGGCCGTGCGTGCCGACTGGGTGCGGCCGGGCATCGCGGTCTATGGCAGCGCGCCCGACTTTCCCGCGCACAGCGCCAGCGATTGGGGCTTGCAGCCGGCCATGAGCCTGCAGGCCCGCATCATCGCGGTGCAACAGCTGCAGCCCGGCGACAGCGTGGGCTACGGTTCGACCTTCACCGCCGAGCAGCCCATGCGCATCGGCATCGTGGCCTGTGGCTATGCCGACGGCTACCCGCGCCTGTGCCCGACCGGCACCCCGGTGCTGGTCGACGGGGTGCGCAGCCGCACCCTGGGGCGGGTGAGCATGGACATGCTGACGGTGGACCTGAGCACGCTGCCGCAGGCGGGGTTTGGCAGCACCGTGACCCTCTGGGGCCGCGCCGACTCGGGCGCCCTGCTCTCGATCGACGAGGTGGCGCAGGCCGCAGGCACCGTGGGCTACGAGCTGATGTGCGCGATCGCGCCGCGCGTGCCGGTCTGCAGCGCCGCCTGAGCCTTGCCGCTCAAGGTACCAGCGCGAGGAACAGGAAGGCCGCAAAGATCACCAGGTGCACCGCGCCTTGCATCATGCTGGTACGCCCGTGTGCCAGCGTGATGCTGCCGACCATGAAGGTCAGCACCAGCAGCACCAGGTCTTTGCTGTCGAGCCCCAGCGTGAGCGGAAAACCCAGCCAGACGGCGGCGATTGCCACCGCAGGGATGGTCAGGCCGATGCTGGCCAGGGCCGAGCCCAGCGCCAGGTTCAGACTGGTCTGCAGCCGGTTGGCCTGCGCGGCGCGCAGCGCGGCCAGGGTTTCGGGCATGAGAACCAGCAAGGCGATCACGATGCCCACCAGCGTCTGCGGCGCGCCCCAGGCCTGCAAGGTCGACTCGATCAGGGGCGAGAGCTGTTTGGCCAGCCCCACCACCGCCACCAGACACACCAGCAGCGCCACCAGACTGCCCCCGGCGTGCAGCCCACTGGGCGGTGCCGCATGGGTGCGGGTGTTTTCGGTGGCGTCGTCGGGCAGGAAGTAGTCGCGGTGGCGAATCGTCTGGAAAAAGGTGAAGGCGCACCACAGGGCGAGCGAACTGATGGCCACGAAGATCAGCTGTGATGGCGTGTAAGTGCCTTCGGCCGAGCTGGTGGTGAAGGTCGGCAGCACCAGCGAGAGGGTGCTCAGGGCCAGCAGCGCGGCCAGGGCCGGGCCGATGCCCTGGACCCGGAACACCTGCTCGCGGTGGTGCCAGCCGCCGACCAGCAGGCACACGCCGACCACCCCGTTGCAGATGATCATCACCGCCGCGAACAGCGTGTCGCGGGCCAGGCTGGCTTTGCTGGCGCTGTCCACCAGCATGAAGGAGAGGATCAGGGCCACCTCGATCACGGTCACCGCCAGGGCCAGCACCAGGGTGCCCATGGGCTCGCCGGTGCGGTGGGCCACCACTTCGGCATGGTGCACCGCAGAGAGCACGGCCAGCGTCAGCATCAGGCCACGCAGCACCGGACCGGCCAGCGGCATCAGACTGTCGAGCGCGCTGGCGCCGGCCAGCACGGCCATGGCCAGGGGGGGAATCAGCGCATGATGGATGGACGAAAGACGCATGGTGTGTGGGTGTCGGGTGCAGGACAGGCACCGGGGGGCTGCTTTCGGACAATGGGACATGTCCAGTCGCGTCCATGGCAGTGAGCATCCCCACCAGCAGCTGGCCTTGATCGTGGCCTTGTGCTTGATTGTGGTCTGGGGCGCCAACTTCACGCTGCAGAAGTACCTTTTTGGCCTGATCTCGCCCGGGGGCTTTCTGCTGGCGCGCTACCTCATCATGCCCGCTTGCGCATTGCTGATGTTCCGCTGGCGCCTGGGCCGGTGGTTGCCGCCCGTGGGCCGCGCCGATTTGCGCCAGCTGGCCTGGCTGGGCTTTGTGGGCCATTCGCTGCATGTGGGCATGGTGACCTACGGCATCCACTGGTCCACCGCTTTCTCGAGTTCGGTCATCTTGGCCTGCGGCCCCATCTTCACGCTCATGATCCTGCGCTGGCGCGGGCTCGAGCGCTTGCTGCCGGCGCAGGTCATCGGTGTCGCGCTGGCCTGTGCGGGGGTGCTGATGTTCCTTTCCGACAAGCTGCTGGGCGGCCAGTGGCGGGCGGGCGGTGGTGACCTGCTGCTGCTCGTGGCCGCCAGTTTCTTTTCGTATTACACGGTGGCCGCCAAACCGATGATCGAGCGGGTCGGCTCGGTCATCACCATGGGCTATGCCACCTTGCTGGGCAGCGTGCCGGTGCTGCTGTGGTCGCTGCCGGTGGTGGCCGAGGTGCCCTGGCCCACGCTGTCGCTGTGGGATTGGCTGGGGCTGTTCTGGTCGGTGGTGGTGTCGGCCTTTGCCGGCTGGCTGGCCTGGGGCTGGATCAATGCGGTGCGCGGCGTGGCCAGCACCGCGCCACTGATGTACCTGATGCCGCCGGTGGCGGGCGTGTTTGCCTGGGCGCTCACCGGTGAACACTACACCTGGATCAAGATCGCCGGGGCCGGTGTCACGCTGCTGGGTGTGGCACTGGCCCAATATGCGGGGCGGCTGCCGTTTGGGCGCAGGCCCTGATTCAGGTCTTGAACCAGGTGTCCCAGGCGGTCTTGCAGATCAGGGCCAGCACCACCAGGATGAACACCTGCCGCACAACGCCCGCGGCATGCGGGAGGGCCAGGCGTGGTCCGATCAAGCCGCCTGCGATGTTGGCCAGGGCCATGGCCAGCGCCAGATGCCACCACACATGCCCTTGCCAGGCGAACAGCATCAGCGCCGAAAAATTGGTGGCCGTGTTGATGAACTTGGCCGAGGCCGAGGCATGCAGAAAGTCGTAGCCCAGCAGCCGCACCCACGCGAACACCAGGAAGCTGCCCGTGCCTGGGCCGAAGAAGCCGTCGTAGAAACCGATCACCAGACCGATGCCGGAGGCGACCAGGGCCTCGCGCTGTCCGGCAAAGCGCGGGGCATGGGCCTGTCCCAACTCCTTGCGCGCCAGGGTGTAGAGCAAGAGCACGCTCAGCAGCAGCGGCAGGGCTTTGCGAAACAGGGTCGGGTCCACCTGGGTGACGGTCCAGGCGCCGACCAGCGAGCCCAGCAGCCCCGCCACACCCGCTGGCAGCAGGGCGCGCCAGGGCAGGCGGACCCGCCGGCTGTATTGCACCGTGGCGAAGGCCGTGCCCCAGATCGAGGCGCTTTTGTTGGTGCCAAACAGGGTGGCCGGGGCGGCTTGGGGGAAGGTGGCGAACAGCGCGGGCAGCAGGATCAGGCCACCGCCGCCCACGATCGAATCGACCAGCCCGGCCAGCAGCGAGGCCAGCGATATAAACAGCAGTTCCACGGCGCCGATTGTCCCACGGACAAAAAAAACGCCGCTTGCGCGGCGCCTGAAAACGTCACATCTCGTTCGGATGCTCGTGTTCTGTTCGAGTTATGGAGGTCGGGTTGTCTCCTCGGCCCTCGTGAAGCGGGTGTGTCCTGCTTCGGTGTGTTGCACTGTACCGGTGCACCGCCGGCGTCAGCCTCAGGGATTACCCGATTCAGGGGTAATCCCTGAGCAGGGCCCGCGTGCCAGTGGCGCCGCGCCTCAGTCGGCGGCCGATTCGGCGATCCATTGCGCGGCCCGCTCGGCGATCATCAAGGTCGGGCTGTTGGTGTTGCCGCTGGTGATGGTGGGCATGGCCCCCGCATCGACCACGCGCAGCCCGGCCACACCGCGCACCTGCAGCCGCGCGTTGAGCACGGCCATCGGGTCGTCCTCGCGCCCCATGCGGGTGGTGCCCACCGGGTGGAAGATGGTGCTGGCGATGTCGCCCGCCAGCCGCGCCAATTCCTCGTCGGTTTGGTACTGCGGGCCGGGCTTGAACTCTTCGGGCTGGTATTTGGCCATGGCCGGCTGCTGCAGGATGCGGCGCGTCACGCGCAGGCTGTCGGCGGCCACCTGGCGGTCTTCATCGGTCGAGAGGTAGTTGGGGGCGATGGCCGGTGCGTCTTCAAAGCGCGGCGTCTTGATGTGCACGCTGCCGCGGCTGCTCGGGTTGAGGTTGCAGACGCTGGCGGTGATGGCCGGGAAGCGGTGCAGCGGTTCGCCAAAGGCGTCCAGGCTGAGCGGCTGCACGTGGTACTGGATGTTGGGCCAGGGGCGCGAGGGGTCGCTTTTGGTGAAGGCGCCAAGCTGGCTGGGCGCCATGCTCATCGGGCCGGTGCGCTTGAACAGGTACTCGGCGCCGATCATGGCCTTGCCCCACAGGCTGTTGGCCAGCGTGTTGAGCGTGCGGGCGTTCTGGACCTTGTAGACGGTGCGGATCTGCAGGTGGTCTTGCAGATTGGCCCCCACACCCGGCAGGTGGTGCACCGGGGTGATGCCGCGCTCGCGCAGGAGGTCCGCGTCGCCAATGCCCGAGAGCTCGAGGATCTGCACCGAACCGATGCTGCCGGCGCTCAGGATCACCTCGCAGCGGGCCTGGACATTGACCATTTCGGTGCCCGACCAGACCTGCACGCCGGTACAGCGCAGGCGGCCATCGGCCGCTTTGTCGATCAGCAGCTTGCTGACCTGGGCCTTGGTCCACAGCTCGAAGTTGGGCCTGCCGTAGCAGGTCGGCCGCAGGAAGGCCTTGGCGGTGTTCCAGCGCCAGCCCTCCTTCTGGTTGACCTCGAAATAGCTCACGCCCTCGTTGTTGCCGCGGTTGAAGTCGTCGGTGGCCGGAATGCCGGCCTGCTGGGCGGCCTGGGCGAAGGCGTCGAGCACCTCCCAGCGCAGGCGTTGCTTGTCCACGCGCCATTCACCGCCGGCGCCACGCCCGCGCAGGGTGTGCAGGTAGCTGCCTTGGGGCAATTCGCGGTCGAGCAGCGGGCTCTTGCTGCCCTTGGCGCCATGCAGCGCATGGGCGCCCTTGTGGTGGTCTTCGTGCAGCAGGAAATAGGGCAGGCTCTGGTCCCAGCGCCAGCTGTCGTCGCCGGTGATCGCGGCCCACTGGTCGTAGTCGCGCGATTGCCCCCGCATGTAAATCATGCCGTTGATGCTGCTGCAGCCGCCCAGCACCTTGCCGCGCGGGTAACGCAGCGTGCGCCCGTTCAGCCCGGCGGCGGGCTCGGTCTGGTAGAGCCAGTCGGTGCGCGGGTTACCGATGCAATACAGGTAGCCCACCGGGATGTGCACCCAGTGGTAATCGTCCTTTTTGCCGGCTTCGATCAGCAGCACCCTTTTGCGGGCATCGGCACTGAGCCGGTTGGCCAGCAGGCTGCCCGCCGTGCCGCCGCCGACGATGATGTAGTCGAAGGTGTTTTCGCTCATCGGATGGTCTCCTCTGGCGGCGATTGTGCACGGCAATCGCAGCGATGGACGTCACGCACGCAGCGCTCGGCGTGGCCGGGGTGGTTTGGCCGATTTGCTGGCGCGCAGCGACAGATGAGGTCAGGCCACCCCGGTCATGACGGGTGCGGCACGGTGCAAGCGACATGGAGCCCCGGGTCCAGCCCGGAGCACGGCCCGGTTCACTTGCTGGTCGGCATCACGAACTCGGCGCCCTTGCCAATGCTCTCGGGCCAGCGCTGCATCACGCTCTTTTGCTTGGTGTAGAAGCGCACGCCCTCTTCGCCGTAGGCGTGCATGTCGCCAAACAGCGAACGCTTCCAGCCGCCAAAGCCGTGCCAGGCCATGGGCACCGGGATCGGCACATTGATGCCCACCATGCCCACCTGGATGCGGCGCGCAAACTCGCGCGCCACGTTGCCATCGCGGGTGAAGCAGCTCACGCCGTTGCCAAACTCGTGGTCGTTGATGATCTGCACCGCGGTGGCAAAGTCCGGCACCCGCACGCAAGAGAGCACTGGCCCGAAGATCTCTTCCTTGTAGATTTTCATGTCGGTGCGCACGTGGTCGAACAGCGTGCCGCCCAGCCAGAAGCCCTGCTCGCAACCGGCGCCGGCTTTGGCGCCGTCAAACTGGCGGCCATCGACCAGCAGCTGGGCGCCTTCGGCCACACCGGCGTCGATGTAGCCACGGATGCGGCTGCGCGCGGCTTCGGTCACGATCGGGCCCATCTCGGCGGCGAGGTTCTCCCCATCGAGCACCTTGAGCGCCTTGGTGCGCTCGATCAGCTTGGGCATGATCTTCTCGCCCACATCGCCGACCAGCACCGCGACCGAAATCGCCATGCAGCGCTCACCGGCCGAGCCATAGGCCGCACCGATCAGCGCATCCACCGCCTGGTCGATGTCGGCATCGGGCATGACCACCATGTGGTTCTTGGCGCCGCCCAGGGCCTGCACCCGCTTGCCGTGGTGCGCACCGGTTTCGTAGATGTAATTCGCAATGGGGGTGGAGCCGACAAAGCTGATCGCCTTGACGTCCGGGTGCACCAGCAGCGCATCCACCGCCTCCTTGTCGCCCTGCACCACATTGAACACGCCGTCCGGCAGACCCGCCTGTTTCAGCAGCTCGGCCATGAACAGCGAAGGCGAGGGGTCCAGCGGGCTGGGCTTGAGCACAAAGGTGTTTCCGGCGGCGATCGCCACCGGGAACATCCACATGGGCACCATCACCGGAAAGTTGAATGGCGTGATGCCCGCGACCACACCCAGCGGCTGGCGCAGGGTCCAGTTGTCGATGCCGGTGGACACCTGCTCGGTGTGGTCCCCTTTGAGCAGCTGCGGGATGCCGGTGGCGAACTCGACGATTTCAATGCCGCGCGTGACTTCGCCCTGCGCGTCGGTGAAGACCTTGCCGTGCTCGGCCGTGATCATGTGGGCCAGGGTGTCGCGGTGCTGGTTCAGCAGTTCGAGGAACTTGAACATCACGCGGGCGCGGCGCAGCGGCGGCGTGTCGGCCCAGGCGGGGAAGGCGGCCTGGGCCGCGGCCACGGCCTGGTCCACTTCGGCGGCATTGGCCAGGGCCACGCGCCCGGTCACGGCGCCGGTGGCGGGGTTGGTCACGTCCTGCGCCCGACCGGAGGCGCCGTTGACGCGCTGGCCTGCGATGTGGTGGTCGATGCTCGAAATGCCCATGGATGTCTCCCGGTTGGAGCGGCCTTTGGCCGCGATGGATCAAGGGCGCAGAACGCCATGAGAGGCAGCGCCGGAACAGATTGCTGCTGGACAGTCTAGAAAGACCGTCACTTGCAAACAAGCCTGTGGACTTGAATTGATTGTTCGAAATAGTGAACAATCGGGTCATGGATGCGCAAAAAATCACCGCCCTCTGGGGCCATCTGCATTGGCTCAGCGTGCTGGCCCAGCAGGGCAGTTACACGGCCGCAGCCGCCCGTCTGGGCGTGAGCAAGGCCGCCATGAGCCAGCGCATCGCCGAACTCGAGCGTGCCGCCCGGGTGCCGCTGGTGCAGCGCACCACGCGCAGCGTGCGCCTGACCGAGGCGGGCCAGCGGCTGGTGGACGAAACCCGCGCTTCCTTCGAGCAGATCGCACAGACCTTCGAGCAGGTGCGCGACCAGGCCGAGCAGCCCAGCGGCCTGTTGCGGGTGACGGCGCCGGTGGCGCTGGCGCGCCAGCAGCTCATGCCGCTGCTGACCGAATTCTTGCGTCTGCACCCGCAGGTGCGCATCGAGCTGGACATGGCCGACCGCCTGCGCTCGCTGGCCACGGAAGGTTTTGACCTGGCGATCCGCCACACCGAGCGCGCGCCCGACACCCATGTGGCCTGGACGCTGTGCGAGACCCGTTCGGTGCTGGTCGCCACCAAGGCCTATCTGCGCCGTGCCGGCACGCCCAGGAGCCCGGCGGAGCTGGCGCAGCACAACTGCCTGCACTACCCGCGTTCGCAGGACATGCCGGTGTGGGCCTTCCGCCCGGTGAAGGCGGCACGGGGCCGCGAGCCGCTGAGTGTGCCGGTGCGCGGCAGCCTGGCGGCCAACAACAGCGAGGCCCTGCGCGAAGCGGCGCTGGCGGGCGCTGGCATTGCCCTGCTGCCCGATTTTTCGGCGCAAGACGCCTTGCACAAGGGCCAGCTGGCGCAGGTGCTGCCCGATTGGCAGGTGGACGGTGGCTTTGGCCGCCACATTTTTGCCATCCGTCCCTACACCCCCCATGTGCCGCGCGCCGTCTCGGCCCTGGTGGCGCATTTGCGCGAGGGGCTGGC
>JACCDK010009294.1_pt1 | contig 11341 bp, 16 predicted proteins | sample 7445871 | NCBI WGS metagenome assembly JACCDK01 (sample SAMN15323436, study PRJNA562643) | freshwater metagenome | isolation source: river surface water | place: USA:Blue River Watershed | collected 2017-08-15
AGCTTTAAAAAAGGTTAAAATATCCTATTTTTGCCGCCTACATCGAAAGATGCGGGCCTATAGCTCAGTTGGTTAGAGCACCTGACTCATAATCAGGGGGTCCCTGGTTCAAACCCAGGTGGGCCCACTTGAAAATCAAGGGTTTATGAAGGTAAAACTTCGTAAACCCTTTTTTCTTGCAAAAAAATTGCAAAAACCAGAAGAAAAAGAATGAAAAAAGAAGAAAAGACCAATTCGTAATTGGTTTTACTAAGTCCATAATCTTACTTGATTTATCATCTATTTAATCGTTTAACTAGATTTAATCAGAATTCGTTAATACAATTGAAAAATTATATTCAGAGCGGAATAGATTTTCCATACAAATACTAAAATCATATTAGTTTATTAAACTATATTTGACAAGTCATCAAGATTCTACTGCTGTAGAAACCAACCGAGACAGGAGTCCACGGTGGTCAAGCGATGAGGGTTATACAAGCCAAAATAAAGAGCTTTAGTATCTTCTATATTGAATTTTTGATGCGAATTATTTTACAAACAATTCATCATGAAGAATTATCATCAACAAAATCAGGAAAATAAAGAAATTAAAATTCTTTTGGAAAAGGAAGGATTTAATTTGAGTAGTAAGCTGAACAGCTTTACTTTAAGTTGGGATTACCGACCCCAAACACAATTAGTATACAAATTAAAATTTAGATGGAAAGGCATTGTTTTTAGACTGACTGCAATAGGGACATATAATCTTAGGTCTAATACAACGATTGCAATATTAGAATTTGAAAAATATTTTTACAGATTTGGGATAGGGCAAAGTTCAATTGGAGCTGGCGCAATAGGGAAGAAACCTGATATTATACTAGGAAATTATAAATTAGAATTCAGTTTTGGAAAAAATCATATTCATTTATTTCAAAAGGGGGTTGGGTCAGATTTGAATACTGAAGAGCCGTTTGAATTCTTATTGTAAGTATTGCTTTATAGAAGTTACAAACAGATAAATGGTATTATCATCACTTTTCCAAAAAAGCATTACCAACTGAATTATTTTCTTCAAGATTTATGATACTTAAAAAGTTTTGCATATATTTTTTGACTATTTTTGTCAAGTAATTATTTGTCTAATGAACAAGGTTGGAAATATAATACGAGAAAAACGGAAAGCAAAAAATCTTCTACTAAGGCATCTTGCTGCTAAACTAGACATTGATGTTGCGATTATAAGTAAAATTGAAAGAGGGGAAAGAACGGCTTCAAAGGAACATCTTATGAAAATTAGTAAGGTACTTGATATTGAACCTGATTTGCTTTTAGGTTACCAAATTGTAGAGAATATAATTTTAGAACTAGAAAATTCTAATAATTCACAAGAAATACGCAAGATTGTAAAAAAAGAATTAAAACATATATTATAGACTGAATATGTCAAAAAAATTAAAAACTGACTTTATAATTGAAGAACTGAAATCGGTTAATAACCCAAATTCAATTCACGGCATTTATCCTTATCGTGGTAAAATTTCTGCATTAGACGCAAACCAAATATTAAAACAAATGCCTAAAGGCAGTGTCGTTTTGGACCCATTCTGCGGCTCTGGCACTATTGTATACGAAGGATTAAAATACTCACTTAAAACAATCGGTACCGACTTAAATCCAATTGCCATTTTATTATCAAATGGTAAAATCAACATACCTGAATCACTATCCGAAGCACAAAGTGAAATAAAAAACATAATAACAAAGGCGAAGAAATTGTCCAAATTTTCAAAAATGAAGGCAAGTGCATCTAAGCATTTTCATGATGAAACAAGTGAAGAAATCTCTAGAATCGCAAAATATTTTGAATCAATGTCAGACTATGTAAAGGCGTGTTTTCTTGGGTCTATTTGTTTAACTGCAAGAGGATGTAATCATTATTTATGGACCTCAAGTACTGTAGGTAAAGATATAACGCCAAAAAGATATATTAATTTTTATGAAAAGTTTGAACAAAAAATTATAAAACACTTTTATCCAATTAAAAATAGTAGCAAAATTTATAATCAAGACGCAAGAAAATTATCTAACGTAATTAAGCCTAATTCAGTTGATTTTGTATTTACAAGCCCCCCGTATTTTGACTGTTTAGACTACACTGCATACTATGCGAAAATCATATATGATATTCTAAATTTTGATAGAGAATCTATTAGAGAGGGCCTAATTCAAAACTTTAAGGAGTATGAAAAGGATATGACTTTAGTTTTAGAAGAATTGTATAAAGTTTGTAAAAAAGGGGCAAAGGTAATTTTTGTAGTTGGCGACAAAAAAATACATGGAAAATTGATTAATGGGGGAGAGTTTTTTAATGGAATATCACCTTTCAAAAATGTTACATTTTTGGAAAGAACATATTCTGGTACAAGTTCACAAATTTTTGATAAAATAAATAACACCAAAAGAAAAGAACAAATTGTAATATGGGAAAAATAAAAACATCTAAGTCAAAAAAGCACATAGTGAATGGTGCTGAAGTTTTCATCGGTAACTCTAATAATATGTCAGAAATACCAGATGGCTCAGTAAATCTAATAATTACAAGTCCGCCATATTGGACATTAAAAGATTATGAAACTAATGACCAAATAGGATTAGGAAGTCAATCTTATGAACATTACTTACAAGAATTAAATAAAGTTTGGTTAGAATGTGTAAGGGTCTTAGCCCCAGATGGAAAATTATGTATAAACATAATGCCTTTCCTTTTGACTGGGAAAGCTGCGCGTTTTGATAGAAGAGAAACACGTTTAGTATTAGGTGATATTGAAAGGTTCTTGAACCAAACAAATGAAATGTTCCAATTTGGTTTGTTTATTTGGGATAAGAGAAAAATTGCTCGCTTTAGCTCATTCGGAAGTTACCCGTATCCCCCAAACATATTTTCTACATATCCATACGAATGGATTACGGTCTTTTCAAAAAAAGGAGCTAGAAAAAAAGTTAGTAAAGAGATAAAAGACAAATCTAAATTAACAACAAAAGAATGGCAAGATTGGGCTATAAATTCAATATGGGAGATGCAACCAGCAAAAGCTAAATTTGAAAATCATCCAGCACCATTTCCTGATGAGCTACCTCACAGATTAATAAAACTTTATAGTTTCTACGGCGATACTGTTTTAGACCCATTTGGAGGTACAGGCACTACAGCAAAAGTCTCATTACAGCTTGGAAGGAAAGCTATAGTATATGAGTTAAATGAAGAGTATTTGCCACTGATAAAAAGGAAACTTGAAAAAGTAAGTCAGTAATGATAATAGAACTAAACACAAAGGCGGATTTTATTGAAGTTGTAAATAACAAACCTTCGGGTATACACCGAAAGTATTTAGTAACTGATATTTTTAAGAACAAATTAGAAAAAATTGTTTTTGTCGCAAGTGTTTTGAAAAAGGAAGAATCAGGTAGCGTTTTTATTGAAATGAAATACCCACTGGGAAGACGATACAAAAGAATAGAAATAGTTACTATTGAAAAGAAAGTCATTAATCTTTGCAAAATTGTAAAAATGAACGACTTTGACGAAAGTTATTTTGAATTATTGAGCATAATAGATGACGCAAATAATAAACAAAATACAAACGGCCATATAATAAATGGAGTTTTAATATTCGTAAATGAATATAACACAGAAGTCTTACGGAAATTTATGTTGAACCAAGATATACAATTTCAACATTATAACATTTCAAATTTCAAGTAACTATGTCATTCTTAATAAACAGGAACCCTCCTGCGCGCCTGCAATGCCTTCATTCTTTATGCAAATTTATTGAACATAAAATGGGCGTTGGAGTAATCTTCAGAATGAATGATATAAAATTTAATCCTGATGCATTAAATATTCATGAATTCTGCGACTTACTAATAGAAAATAAAGAACTAGGAATAAAATATTGCAGATATAAAGATAATCCTTTTAGCACATCAGGTTGTTCCTTAACAAATGGTGTTCTTGATGATACTACAAAATCTAAAGAAGTAAGTAATACTATAAACTCTCTTCATGCACTAGGATTTATTGAAAGAATTGGCAACAACTTGCGTCTAACAACTGCAGGCTCTATTTTTTCAAAAACTATATTCAATAGTAACGAAATGCTTGAGATTCTACAAAATTCCGTTTTAAGGTATGGATTATTTGTAGGAATGATTTACCAAATTTACAAACTAGATAAGGAAGAGTTTGATACAGCTGAAATTGATGTAGGGTACCCAAAAGCAAATGAAAAAATATTGTATAATGGGAATATGGTTACTATTTCTAGCGGTTCAGAGGATGACAGTATAACTCGAACTAAATCATGTTTATTGGCATGGGCAACAACATGTGGATTTATTTATCCAACACCTATAATTAAAACGCTTGATACAGAAAAGCCGCATGTTTCATCAGCAGACTTTATTCTTCAAAACAACCGAAATTGTAGAAAGTATAAATTTTTGAAATTACCATTAAATTTATTCAACGGAGATTTCATTACTGAAAAGCCTTTAGATTACAATAATTTAACAAAAAATATAGGTGCTTTACGTGAAAATAATCAAAAGGAAATTCGTGAATTAACCTTAGCTGTAAAACCTAAAATCCAAAACAGAAGATTAGCAATTTTATACTTATTAAACAAGGCATTTCAAAACAAACTTACCTTAAATGTAAATTCACTTATAGAATTCATGCTTTTACATGAAGATTTATTTGTTATTGAAAAATCAACAATCAATGACACAATTTGGGAAGAAATGAATATTGCCTTTATTTCAGGAATACCCTTTTCTATTGAAAGTAACTATGAATTAAGGCCTCAAACTGGATTAAACCTCATGGAGTTGACTCTGAACGCACCCCACGATTTAATTATAACATTAGATAAATTTAATTTTTAATGAGTGAAAATAATAATAAAAAATGTGCATACACATTTGATGCTAAGTTGCCTCCGTGTGTAATTCTAAGGGTTCACAAATACAGCTATTTAAGTGATTTTATAAATGATAAAAAGTCTAAAGTTGATGATTTAGCAATTGCACTAAAAATAGATTGCGTTGAATTTAAGGGAGACCATATTGATATAAAGAATGAAAATTGTATCAATTGTATGTTTTGCGTATTTGGATGTCCTGGAAATAATATTGAAGTAAGAAACAATTTTTATTTAGAAGCGGTATGTTCAAATTTCAAAATTGATTACAATGATAAGCTTGAAGATGGCGTATTAGATGGACTGTTTTCTGGGAAATTTATTAAAATGCCATCAATACGCTTACAGCAATTTAGGATAAGATATAAATCATTTGAAGAATTTACTAGTAAAGACGAAACAACCAACATTTCAGTTTGGGGTGCTAATACTATGAAGTATTTATCCTCTTCGGTTAATCCCAGGATTGGACTAGAAGTTGGAATGAAAATATCTAATAGAGATAGAGGCGGTAGATTAGATATTTGTTTGCTAAATAATGACTTACTTTTTGTTGCAGAAGCAAAAGTTAGTTTTGATAAAATGATGAATGAAGGTAGATTTGAGTCCCAACTAATCGCTTATGAAGAAGAGCTAAAGTTGGCAACTATGGAAACTGAAATTAACTATTTCAAATTTTTATTGGTAGGGGGAGCTGAATCAGATTTATTACCATTTACTCACTCAGAGTGCACATCTAAAGTTGGCAACAGGGCAACATTATTTTATAATACCGTAATTAAAAATAATTTTTTCTTTATCTCTTCAAATGCATTACTTTCTCTTGCATTACTTAAATTATTTAGAGGTGAATCATATTCTCTTGAAAACATTTATAAAAAAATATTCTCAAAGAATGTTTTAGGAATATTGTCTTGTGGGTTAATTGTAAACAACGATGGCATTATTTCAGTCGTTTCGTTACCTAAATATTTTTATGGAGAAATGGACGAAACTGACTTTTCTTTAGCTGCTGAGCCTGATTTATAAACCAAGTCTATGTCTTTAATTAGTCTCGTTACGGAACAGGCAGTAAAATGACACCCCCTTCTTGTTTTATACCCATTTGAATTCAACGCTTTTGCTATTTCAGATAAGCTGATATACCCATTTTTCATTTGAAAATGCTCTATAAATGTTTTAGCCCTCCTCCAATTTTCATTTGATGCTTTATTAAACTTTACTACCTCTAAACCTTTAATCCTTCCCTCTCTTGTAAAATTTTGAGGTGTTCCCAGTTTCACCCCTCTCTTTTTTAATTCTTCTAATCCTCTTTTTGTTCTTGATGAGATTAATTCTCTTTCCCATTGAGCAACGCTACCAAAAATTCCAAGTGTAAGTGTATTAAGCTCAGGCAGTTCAATACAACGTAATTTAACTCCCTTATTCCTTAGGGTAAATAAAAACTCAACTTCTCTACTAAGTCTATCTAATTTTGTAAAAAGTAGTGTATACCCGTTTTTGACACAAAGGTTGACTGCAATTTCTAAACCTTCTCTTTCATTATTCTTCCCTGACTCTTGTTCGGACACAATATCAACAAGAAAATCATTATTTGAAGTAATAAACTGATTAATTCTTGATTTTTGTTCTTCAAGTCCTAGAACTTGTTTTCCTGTACTTGTTCTAACATACCCAATGTATTTTTCCATAAAAATAGTTTATGGCTAATATACTGCTCTTCTTATACCATGCCAAGATTGTTGGATTGCAGATGTAATACTCAACACTGATTGTCTATCTCAATTTAATATGACAGATGATGAAAAATACATCATACTTGACTTCTTATGGGATAATTGGGAATCATTAACTGAAAGATCAATTAGACTTATTGAAAAGATGGCCATTATTAAAAATGAATACCCAGATACCTATGAGTCTGTTTGGAGTATTGACTTCTTAAAATAACTAACATGGATATTAGGAAAATTCAAGAAGAAATTAACAAGATTGAGAAAGCTCCATTTGCTAAGAAAACTGATAAACAATTAATGGCGTGGGATATACTCTCTGAATTATACAAACAACAATATAAGGGGGTTCAGCCACTCGCACTTGTCAAGTATAATGATTCTGTAAATCGAAAAACTAAACTTACAAAAGACCAGGTTCGAGAAATCAGAACAAAGTATAACCCACACATTTATGGCAAAAAAAGATTGGCAATTGAGTATGGCGTATCAGTGTCAGTAATTTATAGGATTATCAAGGGGTTAATGTGGAAAAATGTTTAATTAATTCATACAGTTTATTGAAAATACTAGCAATTATAAGTTCATTTTAAAATTAAATTTAAATCTGGTTAATTATGAAAAAACAATTTTTAGATATTGAAGGTGTAAGTGAATACCTTACTATGTCAAAATCAACAATTTACAAAAAGGTCGCAGCAAAAGAAATCCCACACCACAAAATTGGATCAAGAACATTATTTGATGTTGATGAAATCAATATGTGGGTGAAGAGTGATGGAACATTATCTGAAGGTGGTAAAATTTCAATTATAGATGTAAAATCATTTTTGGATTAACATGGCAACATTCAAAATTATCATTGATAAAAGGCATAAGTTAGAAAATGATAAGTATCATTTGACATTACGCGTCTCCAACAAACAGGAAGTACTTTACTTAAGGTTGGGGGCGCTAATGACAGTGAAAGAGTATGAAAAAACCTTTGTTAAAAAATCATATGATAAAGAAGTAGATAAGGTTAGGTCTAAGTTTGAGAAGTGTGTTGATAGAGCTAAAAAAATCCTTCCAAGTATTGATCCTTTTGATTCCACAAAGTTTAGAGTGAGATACTATGACACTAGTTTTGATCCAGATAATATTGTAACTGAAGAACAAAAGAAGAGCGGTACTATCAATTACCTATTCCAAAACTATATAAAGGTTAAGACTGAATCCAAGGAAATTGGTCTTTCATCTGTAAACCTGTTAAATGGTACTTTAAACAATATTAATAAATTTAGAAAAGGTTTAACCTACGAAGACATCACCCCTGAATTACTTCACGCCTTCGAGCATTGGTATATAAATAAGAACCTTCCTGAGGGAAAAAGGAATTCTTTGGCATCTTTTGGTGGCCTATGCAGAAATATTAAGGCAGTCATTAATTACCATCGTAAGAAGAAGATTATTCCCGTCACCTACGAATACCCATTTGACGATTATAAGATACCAAATTTCGTTCCTCCAAAAAAAGTAATATCAAACCATGAAATACAGAAAATAATTGATTGTACGGAATTTGAGAACGTAATGGAAGAGTATGCACGAGATATATGGGAAATGCTTTATAGGCTGAATGGAATCAATTTTATTGATCTTCTAAAATTGAGATGGGATAATATCGAAGGGAACAGGTTTGTCTTTTATAGACATAAAACTCTCAAGACCAGAAGAAATAACATTAGACCTATTGAGGTAGTTATAAATTCAAAGGTTCAGAAGTTACTTGATAAAATTGGGGACAAAGAAAGTCCTTACGTTATTGGACAAATTAAACAGGTTAACTACACTGACCAATATCTTTTAGAGAGAAATCACAAACTAAAAAGGGAGATATAATGCACGTCTTAAGAAATTGGGTCAAAGACTTGGATTAACGTTATCACTTGATATATCAATGGCTAGAGATGCATATGCAAATACACACAAACGTGCAGGTACAAATCCTTTAAAGATTAGTGAGAATATGAACCATTCAGATCCTCGAACCACTACTCTTCACTACTTGGATAATTTTGAATTTGATTCCAATGTGGATGTGAATGATGTGTTACTATAATGGAAAGGGAATATTTTAGGTTAAATTACTTATTAGATAGGCTACTAAAAACTTATCATTTTTTAATTTATAAGGAACTATACCACAAGAATCAATTTCTACAGAATAATAACCATCGACATAGTCATATAAAACAGGTTCGATCATTGTCTCATCAAATTGTTGTAATTGAGATATTTGAATATTTTTTGAACTTTTACTTATGTATTCATTTATAAAATCTATATTCTCTTTATTTGCTATCACGCAGATGTAATTATATTTTACTTTTTCAAATGAAATTTGAAATGCATAATTTAAGAACATGCCTAATATATCATTTGTTGGTATTTGATACTCTATATTGAAATTTAAATAATTGGCAAAATTTTCAGCTAAAAATTCATCCTTGTTATCTAGTTTATGTAGTTTTCCGATGTTTATATCAATACTATTTTTAAAATAAAAAGTGTCTATATTAAAAAAATGGTTTAACCTTAATAAAAGATTGTCATTTTTATAAGCTTCTCTAATTGAATCAATTAAATGTATCAGAGTATTACTTTCTGAATATTTAATAAGATATTCATTATTTAATTTTTCAGCATAAAATTTTACAACTCTTTGCAAAAGATCAGCCTTATTAGGATTATTGATTTTGTACATCGATTTCTAACTTAAATTAGACCATATTCATCATGTTTATCATAATCTCTTTTTTCATCGTCTGTTAATGATGAATAATATTTTATATATTCATCATATTTAATTTTTTCTTTCTGGTAAACTGATTCTGCTTGTTTTAATATTGCTTCCGAAATATTTCTAACATTAGGTTTCCAAAATTTATCTATCCTCCATTTAATTATATCAGTTTGTTGAATATTTTCATACGCCATTTGCTGAGCTTCCTTTTGAATATCTATAGCAGGATATGAAGCTGCTTTAATACTATATTCTTCAATTAATGTATCTAATGGAATATTTTCATCAATGATTTTTTTCAATAAATTTTGAAAATCATCACCAAATTTTTGATAGAATTCTTTTGCAGTTGCCGGATTAATTAAGTCTTTTTTTATTGACTCATTATCCCAACTTATTCCGCTTTCAGAATTTGAAATGGGATGAGAAATGAAGTCTGATAATTTCGGTTCTTTTTTCATTTGTGTTAATTTTTAAATTTGAAATCTTATAACGGATGCTGCTCCTTTCTTTTTAGTATGTTGTATTGATTTATTTATATATAAGTCTCTAACATTTGGATTTGCTACAGCCCCATTAAAACCATAACCAGTTTTTGTTTGTCCATATTTTTTTGATTTTGTCGTATAACCTCTATTTTTTTCATACCAACTTTCGACTTCAAATACTTCTACAATAAGACCTTTATACTCACTAAGCACAAATTTTATATTTGAAAGCTTTTTTTTACTAATTGTCCAAGTTTCCTTAGTCGCGTCATATATAGATAAACCAATTCCTCCTTTAGGATACTTTTTATTAATATTAATTATTACGCAGTCATTATTAATTTTTAATAATTTTTCGGCATTATAAAGTCTAATAATTTCGTCTGTTGTCATTAATCCTTTTTGTAATGAATTATGCCCACTAACAATATTTGACAAATCAGTGCCACAATATATCAAAGTATCAATCAAGGATGCTTCAATATGATATGCTTCAACTTCATCTTTTATTCCATGTCGAATTATAACATGTTTAACCTCTAAACCATGTTTCCGAATATCTATTATTTTATCGTATTTGGCATTAATTTCATCTTTGGCATCTAATGCACATTTTAGATGTTGAAAAACTCTATTTTCTTTACCCTTGCCAATATAAAATGCTTTATTATCACGAGGATCGATAAGCATGTAAACATAATAGTTTAAAGCTAAAATTGTTTTTGGATCAAATTGATTTATACTCATAATATTTTATTTTAATCCCCAATGATGTGCAATGATAACCATTGCCATTGTGTCTAATTTACAATATTCTAGTAATTGTCGCTTAATTTCTTTTTTTTGATCTTGATTTAAAGTATCATCAAATCTAATTCTCTGAAATGCTCTCATAGCTTCTGTACCACCTGCGACTGCCTCTTCTTCATCAATTTGAGTCACATCTGGTTTTAAGGTATCATATGGATCCTTGATACCACCCTCAAAGTCAGTTGCCGAATAATCCTTGAAAAAAGGAACGTGATGTAGATATTTGTTATTGTTCCATATTGCCGGTAGGACCTTTTTTATAGAAGTTCGTCCTTTCATAAATGGATGGAAATAATGCTTTAGTGTCAAGTTATTCATATCTACTAATCTTCCTTCTCTTTTATTTTTTTTGTCATTATCACTTGTTATACTAAATAACCAATCACTTAAAGTTTGATTTGTATAACCAAATATCTCCATCTGATTTAAAATGGTTCTTAAAACAGTATTTTCATGAGTTGCCCACATGAATGGTGTTCCAGAAATGTCAATTTGTTTCATAAGTGACTCAGCAAAAGCAAAGTTTGGAAATTTACCCTCTGTTTCAATCCACTCAGA
>JACCDK011990543.1_pt1 | contig 11341 bp, 12 predicted proteins | sample 7445871 | NCBI WGS metagenome assembly JACCDK01 (sample SAMN15323436, study PRJNA562643) | freshwater metagenome | isolation source: river surface water | place: USA:Blue River Watershed | collected 2017-08-15
ACAAGAATTTGATATTTTTTTTCCACCGCCCCCGGGGCTACGCGAAACCCTCACCATCGTAAAGATGGCCAGGGGTAGGTCCGACTCAGAACGCCGGCCCTTATTTCAAAATAGTGTAAACCAAAAATGCACTTAAATATGCTAAAGAAGTCATATACCCAAACTGAATCAATGGGTATTTCCAAGATTTAGTCTCTCGGAATGTCGTAGCCAAAGTACTCATACATTGCATTGCAAAAGCATAGAAAATCAACAAGGAAAACCCTAGTGCCGAATCGTATAATGGCTTTCCAGTTTCAGGATTAATCTCCGAACGCATCCTTTGCTTAATCGTATTATTTTCATCATCAACTTCCCCTCCTAAACTGTAAATCGTCGACATCGTTCCAACGAATACCTCCCTCGCAGCAAACGATGTAATTAAGGCTATCCCAATCTTCCAATCATAACCCAATGGCTTAATCACGGGTTCAATCATTTTACCAAAATGCCCCGCATAAGAATTTTCTAATTTTTGAGCAGCAATTTTATTGTCTAACTCCATGCCCGAAAGTTGCGGATTCATTTGCTTCACTTCTAGCTCAGCCCGTTCCATGGCATCACCCGGACCATAACTCGCAAATACCCATAGTACGATTGAAATGGCTACAATAATCTTTCCGGCTTCAAAAACGAAGGCCTTTACCGAATTCAAAATACTGATAGCAATGTGCTTAAATCGCGGACCTTTGTAGGTTGGCAACTCCATAATGAAATAACTCTTCTCATTTACTCTAAGAATTTTTTTCATCACAAACGCCGAAATCAATGCCATAAAAAAGCCCAATAGATACAAGGCAAATAAGGCCACCCCTTGAAGATTAAACAAACCCAACAGCGTACTTTTCTCAGGCACAACCAAAGCAATCAATACGGTATAAATTGGCAAACGAGCCGAACAAGACATCAGCGGCGTTACCATAATGGTAATTAAACGATCCTTCCAAGAACCGATCGAACGGGTACTCATAATTGCAGGAACAGCACAAGCCACACCCGATATCAATGGCACTACCGACTTCCCGTTTAAACCAAAGCGACGCATCAATTTATCCATGATAAACATCACCCTCGACATATAACCCGTCTCTTCCAAAAGGGAAATAAACAAAAATAAAAAAGCAATTTGCGGCACAAAAATGAGCACACCTCCTACTCCGGCAATGAGTCCATCGGTCAATAAATCAGTTAATTTGGAATCGGGTAATACTTGTTTTAAATAGTCATTCGCATCAGCAACCAAGGAATCGATACCATCCATTGGAATAGAAGCCCAAGTGAATACCGCTTGAAACATGATAAATAAGATCCCAAGAAATATCAAATAACCGAAAACTGGGTGCAAAAACACCTTATCAAGTCGTTCTGTCCAGGTTTTTACAGGCTCGTCATCCCATTTTCTATTCAAATTTATCACGCAACGATCCACAATTTCAGTCAATAACTCGTAGCGTTTTACAGTTTCTCTCGACTTATAAGTTTTAGCAAAAAAGTGATTTTTCACCATAATGCCATCAAAGGCTTCTCGTTGGGCAGGAGTAAACATTTTCATTCGATCATGCTCCATAAGCCACAACAAGGCGCGGTATGGGTCCGACTCCCCAAATTTTGCTTCAATATCTTTTAACAACTGCTCATCCACTGGCAAAGGAAGTGCATCATTTGAAGCAAATCGATTTTCCAACGTCTTGGTAACAGCCAATTTCAAACCATTTACACCTATCCCTTTTTTCGCGTTAATCTCAACCACTTCCACACTCAACTCGCGGGCAAGTTTTAAAGAATTAATCACATAGCCCTGATTTTCGGCAACGTCAATCATATTAAGTGCCAAAACTGTTGGAATTCCCAAATCGCGAACTTGCGAGAAAAGCAGTAAATTACGTTTTAGATTAGAGGCATCTGCCACCACAATGGCCATATCTGGGTAATCCTCATTATTTGGATTGCCCAAAATATTAATTACTAATTCTTCGTCAATAGATTTTGGATAAATCGAATAAATTCCAGGCAAATCAAGTACCTCAATTTCTTTTCCAGGTTCAAGCTCCCAAATTCCCGTGAGTTTGTCCATGGTTACCCCCGGAAAATTTCCTGTTTTCTGGCGTAAACCCGTCAAACTATTAAACAAGGAAGATTTCCCTGCATTTGGATTTCCAATTAATGCTATTTTCGCTCGATTTCTCAAACCCTAGATTGTTTTACATTCTTTCACTTTCACGGTAGAGGCCTCCTCCTTACGCATTGATAAAGTATAACCAGAAACCTTTAAGGCAATAGGGTCTCCGAAAGGGGCCGTGTGAATTAATTCCACAATGGTACCTGGCAAACATCCCATCTCTAATAATTTTAAGGATAACATCTCATCCGTAAATCCGGTTATTACCGCCTTTTCTCCCACTTTTAACTCTGCCAATGTTGCCATGCTTTACTACGAAGCGCTACTTATTTAGAATAATTCAAAATTAGACACAAAGGTAGTAAAATTTTGTTCGTAAAAAATGATTAAGATTAGGAATCTTAAAATTCAAAAGGTATTTAATCATTTTGTAACTTGCATGTTCTTTGAAGAGAAATGAAATCGAACGAAATTTTGATGCTGGTTAAAAAAGAACTCTATCTAGAGTGGCGGCAAAAATTTGCACTTCATGGATTGTTGTTGTATTTGGCCTCCACCATTTTCGTTTGCTACCTTTCTTTCAAAGCAAAAAGCCAGTCTATTCACCCAATTACGTGGAATACCCTTTTCTGGATTATCCTTCTGTTTACCGCAGTAAGTGCCGTTGGAAAGAGTTTTACACAAGAACATAAAGACCGAAATCTGTTTTATTTCCAAGTATTTAAACCAGAGAGTATTATTTATGGAAAAATTATTTACAACAGCTTGATGCTGTTGGGAATGGCCTTGGTGGGGATTTTGTTTTACACATGGGTCATGGGAAACCCCATTGGAAACTTCTCTTTTTACCTCATTGCGCTCATTTTCGGTGCATTGGGCTTCGCCTCCACCCTTACATTGGTGGCAGGTATTGCCGCACAAGGAGAAAATTCGGCTACATTAATGGCAGTATTAAGTTTTCCAATCATTATTCCTTTATTACTTTTGCTGATTAAATTATCCAAAAGCGCCATGGATGGCTTCGGTTTTTCTGAAAATTGGAACGAATTAGCTGTATTATTTGCTTTAGATATAATTGTAATTGTTTTGTCGGGAATTTTATTCCCATTTATATGGAGACATTAAAAAAACATACTTGGAAGGTCCTTTGCCTTCTTCTATTAGTTTACACCATCGTAATGGGACTCAATGGAAAAGTTCCGCGTCAAGCTATCCTAAACGAGACAGTCAGGAATCTGTACTTCCACGTAACCATGTGGTTTGGGATGATTTTCTTACTTATTGCATCTGTGTATCACTCGGTAAAATACCTACAAACCGCCGATTTGTCGCACGACCATAAGTCGAATGCCTATGTGGAAACGGGATTGATTTTTGCCGTCCTAGGGCTTATCACAGGGAGTATTTGGGCAAAATTTACTTGGGGAGCATGGTGGACCAACGACCCTAAACTAAACTCGGTTGCCATTGGCATGCTTATCTATTTGGCCTATTTATTGGTACGATCTTCCCTACCCGACGAACAACATAAAGCACGGATCAGCAATGTTTATAACATTTTTGCTTTCGTTATTTTTATGGTGCTAATCTGGATTTTACCCCGCCTTACCGACTCCCTTCATCCTGGCAATGGCGGCAATCCAGGCTTTAATTCCATGGACCTCGATAACCGCATGCGCATGGTCTTTTATCCAGCCATTATCGGCTGGACACTCCTTGGGTTTTGGATTGCTCAACTTAAAATTCGAATTAAAAACATCGAAGAAACACTCGAAGAACAAGAATAACATGAAACATATCGCAAGTTTACTCGTATTTTTACTAATTAGTTTTTCCGGCTATTCACAAGAAGTAGAAATGGCTGATGCCTTTCGTGCCGACGGAAAAATTTATGTAGTTATAGCTGTAATCCTTGTCATTTTACTGGGTTTATTTATCTTTTTGTTTCGCCTAGATTCAAAGGTAACTAAACTCGAAAACCGCCTAAAAAAATGAAAAAGACACATATTATTGGCTTAGTGCTTATCGCCATCGCCATCGGGATTATCCTGATTACCACCGGCGACGCTAGCACTTATGTTGGTTTTGAAGAAGCAGAAAAAATTGGACAAAACGACCCCAATCAGAAAGTACACGTAGTAGGTAAGTTGAAAAAAGATGCACAGGGACATATTCTGGGCATGAAATTCGACCCAGCATTAGACGCTAATCGTTTAGAGTTTTTAGTAATTGATAGCCTCGGTCGCGAAAACCAAGTAGTATACGGTGCTCCTAAACCGCAAGATTTCGAAAAATCCGAAAAATTGGTGTTGATTGGCAGCATGAAGCCCGATAAAATCTTCTACTGCGATAAAATTCTATTGAAATGCCCTTCCAAATACCAAGAAGGTAAAATTTCAACTGATTCCGTTAAAATTTCTGCAAACTAATTGTAATGATACACGAAACCATTGGATCTGTCGGTCATTTATTGGTCATCACATCCTTCACTACTGCGCTTTTAGCAACGTTTTCTTACCTAAAGGCTAGTTTATCAGTCGATGAAATTGAAAAAATATCGTGGGTAAAATTAGCAAGAGGTATTTTTGTAGGCCACCTATTAGCCGTTATCGGAGTGGCTGCCTCCTTATTCATAATCATTTACAACCATTACTTCGAATACCATTACGCATACACCCACTCCTCCTTAGCACTTCCCATACATTTTATGATTTCTTGCTATTGGGAGGGTCAAGAGGGCAGCTTTTTACTTTGGATTTTCTGGCAAGCCGTTTTAGGAATCATCCTGATGGTTCGTAACCCAAAATGGGAACCCCAAGTAATGACGGTTTTTGCCTTGGTACAAACCTTCTTAACCTCCATGATTCTAGGAGTAATCATTCCTGGCATCGAATTAAAAATTGGCTCATCCCCATTCTTGTTGTTGCGCGAAGCCCAACCCGATTTACCAGTTTGGACCATGCAACCTGACTTTGTGCCTAAAGATGGCCGTGGACTAAACCCTTTGCTTCAAAACTATTGGATGGTCATTCACCCTCCTACCTTATTCCTTGGTTTCGCCCTTACATTGGTTCCATTTGCTTTTTTAATTGCTGGTTTGTGGACAAACCAGGTGAAAGAATGGATTAAACCTGCCTTGCCTTGGGCTTCTTTTAGCGCCGCTATACTCGGTATTGGTATCATGATGGGTGCTTATTGGGCTTATGAAACCTTGAACTTTGGAGGTTATTGGAACTGGGACCCTGTTGAGAATGCCTCTTTTGTACCTTGGTTGGTACTCGTTGCGGGCATCCATACCATGCTTTCCGCAAAAACATCAAGTACGGCACTAAAAACATCCATCATACTCGTAATTGCTACCTTTATTTTGGTGCTTTATTCTACCTTCCTTAACCGTTCAGGTATTTTAGGAAACGCATCTGTGCATTCCTTTACCGACCTCGGGCTATCTGGACAGTTGCTTCTTTACATGTTCACTTTCCTAATTGCAGCTATCCTTTTAGCCATTTTCAAATGGAAGAAATTAGGTAGCGATGAAAAAGAATTAGGTATTTATCACCGTGAATTTTGGATTTTCTTAGGAGCATCGGTACTTGGTTTATCTGCTTTCCAGTTAACCTTTACCACTTCTATTCCGGTGTATAATAAAATAGCCGAAGCCTTTGGAATCGTATCAAACATTGCCTTACCAGCAGACCAAGTAGAGCATTACAGTAAAATTCAAATCTGGATTTACATTGTGGTAGCCGTAATCAGTGGAATAGGTCAATTCATTTGGTGGGGAAAACTAAAGGAAAACAGCAAGTGGAAACCTTTAAATACTGCCTTATTAGCCGCAACATTTTTTACCGTTCTGATCGTAAATTTAGGCAAGGTATATACCATTTCTTACATTGTATTATTGTGGAGTGGTCTGTTTGCCCTTGTGGCAAACAGTCAAATCTTGTTTCACCTCCTTAAACAAAAAATCAGCCTTTCGGGCGGAGCAACCGCTCACGTGGGATTGGCCGTTATGCTGATCGGCGTGCTGTTTTCAGCGGGTTATTCTAAAGTAGTTTCCTTAAATAATTCTGGCTTTGCTATTTCGAACAAATCGGAACAGTTTACAAAAGATAATAACAAGGAAAATAAAGAGAATTTACCCCTTTGGCTTGGACAAGGTGCCCAAATGCAAGACTATTTGGTAACCTATAAAGGCCGAAAAATTGCACTTCGCGAGCACCCTGGCTATTTCAATCGAAAAGATTTTGAACTTATTGAGGGTGATTTCAGGGCGGTAGCCTTAAAAGACATCCAACAAGATGGGAAAGAAATTGCTAAAAAAGGAGATACGCTAATTGTTGAACCAGAGAACACCTACTACGAATTGGAATTTAAAAATGCTGAAGGAAAAACAGTTTCTTTATTCCCAAGATGGCAGGTGAATCCGAAAATGGGAACAGCCATTTCTCCAGACATTAAGCACGGTTTCGGCCAAGACATTTATACCTACGTATCGCTTGACCCACGTTTGGCCACCGAAGCAGGAGAGGAAAAACAATGGTCGGCTACTCAAGACTATACAGCAAGTATTGGAGATACCTTGTATATTAATGATTTTGTTGCTGTGCTAAATACCGTAGAGCGTATTCAAAATTACGAGGGCATACAGTTGAGCCAAAACGATGCAGCTGTTCAAGCAAGCATTCAGGTAATGGGTAAAAATGCTGAAAATTACGAGCTAAAACCGGTTTTTGTGATAAAAGACGGCATGGTAGCCATGCCTGCGTTTGAAAACGAGGAAACTGGAATTAAGATTAAGTTTACTTCCATTAATCCAAAAACAGGACAGTTTAGTTTTGCCGTAAATACCACACAACAAGACCTCATCATTATCAAGGCTTTAGAAAAACCATACATAAATTTGGTTTGGATTGGTTCTATTTTAATCTTTGTAGGGTTGTTTATGTCTATGTACCGACATCTTAAACCACAAATGAGCTAATATGTCATTCAGAGAAATTATTGGTCTATCTGCCGGAATCGGGTTTTTTATTATTTGGGTCATTGACCTCAATGCACCTACTCCTGCAGAAATTCGTGGTAAATTTTGGCACGAATTGTTTTATCATTACACCTGGTTGATGTGGTCGGTTGGATGTTTATTTTACTACCAATACCAAAAAAACATTCGAATGAAAAACGAAGAAGACCAAAAAACAAATCAAACAACCACTAAAAAAAAGAAGGCTAAAAAGTAATTCACATGGAACCTGCCCCCATATCCTTACAGCAATCAGAAGTTATCGCCATACTGGCATCCATGATCTTCTCAGCTTTTTTCTCTGGTGTAGAAATGGCATTCGTTTCATGCAACAAACTATACTTCGAGTTAAAAGCCAAGCAAAACATACTTAGCGCCAAAATCATTGCCCGGTTCAATCAAGAACCTTCACGGTTCATTGGAACGATGCTCATTGGCAATACGCTTTCCCTGGTGGCCTATGGTATCTTCATGGAAGAATTCCTCCATCATGTCATTCAACTTTGGATTCCCTTAATAAGTAGTGAAATTGTGGCTCGATTGATTGCATCAGTTGTGGCTACCATCATTATCCTTACAACCTCTGAGTTTACTCCTAAAAGTGTATTCCTAATAAATCCAGATGCAATTTTAGAGTTTCTGGCCATTCCGATTTGGTTGATTTATGTACTCATGTTTCCATTGGTTTGGGGCACTGTTGGCTTGTCTAAATGGTTCATCACTAAAATATTACGATTACCCTATTCCGAAGAAAAACCTGCATTCGGACTTACCGACCTCAATAATTACATCCAAAACCTCAATCGCAAGGTTTCAACGGAGGAAGAGGCAGAGGTTGATACCAAAATTTTTCACAATGCACTAGAGTTTAAAGAAGTAAAAGTGCGCGATTGCATGATTCCTCGAACGGAAATTACGGCGATTGACCTGGAAGAAGGCATTGAAGGGCTTCAGAAAATTTTTATTGAAAGCGGCCACTCGAAGGTATTAGTATATAAAGAAAATTTAGAAGATGTCATTGGCTATTGCCACTCATTGGCCCTTTTCAAAAAACCAAAAGATATCTTATCGATTCTTACCACCATTCCAATCGTACCAGAGGCCATGCCTGCCAACGACCTCATGATTAAATTTTCGAAAGAACGTAAATCTTTAGCACTTGTTGTGGATGAATTTGGTAGTACATCGGGCTTGGTTTCTATGGAAGACGTCATGGAAAAAATATTTGGCGAAATCCAAGACGAGTACGACGACTCAGAAGATTGGACAGAAAAAGCATTGGATGATAAAAATTTCATTCTTTCGGCCCGTCACGAAATCGACTACCTAAACGAAAAATACCATTGGGACCTTCCAGAAGGCGAATATGAAACCCTTGGCGGACTACTACTTTCTATTTACGAAGACATCCCAAAAGAACATGAAATCATCACGCTGGACCCTTTTAGCTTCCGTATTTTAACCACAAAAGATGCGAAAATTGAATTGGTAAAAGTGACCATCACCGGCGAACTGTCCACCAAAAAAGAAGAGAAATTAAGAGGACATTAAGACGCCCTTCAATGTACGACATTTCATATTGGTTTCTTCCCATTCCTTTTCCGGAATCGAGTCCCCAGTGATGCCACAACCCGCAAAAAAGGTGGCATGATTATGCTCAATTCGGACTGTTCTCAGATTTACAAAAAGTTGAGTTTCGTTATCAAACCCAATAGGGCCCAAATAACCCGAATACATTTCTCTTTTTCGTAATTCTGCTTGCTCAATCCATTCTTTGGCGGCTTCTTTGGGCATACCACAAACCGCAGAAGTTGGGTGCAACATTTCCAACATGGTTGGTGCCAAATCGGTAATCCCCAATGCCTTGGTATCCACAATGAACTCCGACTTCAAATGCATCAAATTACCTGCTAAAACCGTTTTTGGCCCATTTTCAATGTACTCGCGCAGTCGAATTCGCTTAAAACATTCAATAATGTAGCGGCTTACAAATGCTTGCTCTTCAATTTCTTTTTGAGTCCACGAGGCCTCTTGTACCAATCGTTCTTTTCCGGTAGGGTCCAAGGCAGACTGCGTACCCGCTAGTGATACTGTCTTAAAAATGCCTTCGGCATTTTGTTGAACTAAAATTTCTGGGGTTGCGCACATCCAAATTACTCGCTCTTTGGGCAAATAAAAGGCCGCTACCAAAGCGTTTGGATAGGTAATCGAAAGTTTTAAAAATGCTTCTAACAAATGGAAATTTTCAAAGCTAGCCTCATCGGTTCGAGAAAGCACCACTTTCTGAAATCGGCCATCCTCAATGGCCGAAATACTTTTTTCAACCCAATGGATAAAATGATCCTTTGCCTCTTGCGCTACCTGAATATGTTGTTGAAAAATTGGCTTTTCAATGGCTGGAATCTCGCCAATAAACACCTCATCCGCAGGCATAAATAGCAATTCCCCATCAAAAGATGCCGCTAAAAATCCCTCTCCGAGTTCGTTAATTTCTGAGGTTTTTATTTGCTTGCCTTGCCCGTGTACTTGTACCATTCGAAAGGATTTGGAAAAGGGTAATCGCCAAACAGCCTGCGCTCGATTTGCTTGTATTTGCTGTTCCCAACGAACTCCCAATGCCTCCTCAATAGTACAAATTGTGTTACTCATGGTTTATTTCTGACGCAAAATGGCTACTGTCAATCGACTCACACAGATTAACTCATCTTGTTCATTGTGTATTTTTATGTCATAAACGTGCATCGTAGAACCAATTCGAATCGGTGTACAGGTGCCATAGACATACCCCCCTCGTGCCGATTTCAAATGGTTGGCGTTTACTTCCACCCCTACTGCCATTTCTTTCGTCGGGTCCACAACGGCCAAGGCCGCAGCTACCGAACCCAACGTTTCTGCCAGTACCACCGATGCTCCTCCATGTAACAATCCGAAAGGCTGTTTGGTTCGATGATCTACCGGCATTTTACCTTTTAAAAAACTAGCCGATACTTCAGTGAATTCTATACCCAGATGCTCGAGCATGCAGCCCTTGCTCAACTTATTCAATTCCGAAAGGGTTTTATCCGTAACCTTAAACATAATTTGCTAATTTTGTAGCGTAAAATTCGACATATTTTTACGAAACCCCTTAAAAAAAAGAAAATAATATGCACCCTATCAAAGACATTTACCTCATACGCCACGGAGAAACGGCATATAATCGTTTAAACGTGGTGCAAGGTAGTGGAATTGATAGCGACCTAAATGAGTTGGGCCAACAACAAGCCCAGTCGTTTTTTGAATACTACAAACACATCCAGTTCGATAAAATTTACACCTCTAAACTAAAGCGAACCCATCAATCGGTTCAGGGATTTATTAATAAAGGTATTTCTTGGGAACAACACGAGGGACTCAATGAAATTTCGTGGGGAAGCAAGGAAGGAAGGGAGTCGACCGATGAAGACCAAAAATATTACCAAAACCTAACGAAATCGTGGCGGGCGGGGCATGTGCATATCCCTTCTGAAGATGGGGAAAGCCCAGTGGAAGTATTGGAAAGACAAAAACCAGTAATTGACTTGGTGCTTTCTAGACCCGAAGAACGGAACATACTCATCGCTATGCATGGCAGAGCCATGCGCGTGTTGTTAACTTATCTTTTCGAAAAACCACTTCACCACATGGATGAATTTAAGCACACTAACCTTTGCTTATACCGCATTCAATACCATTATCCAGAGCAAAAGTTCAAACTAATAGAGGCTTGTAATACAATTCATTTACAAGATTTAAAGGACACTTTTCAGCCCTTTTAAGCCTTTCAACACAAAATATTTTAAATTGCTGTTGCATTTCGTAACTTCATAGCTACGCATGAGCTTCGAACGTAAAAAATTATATTGGCGATTTCAGATAATCGCATGGACCGCCTGGTCGATGAACGAGACGCTTTTGTACGTAAACGAATTTGGTTGGAAAATCGAATGGCTCTTCTCAGCCGCTATCAATATAGCCCTTGGAATCGGATTAACGCATACCTACAGATTGCTTAACGAAAACTACCAATGGCTGAATAATCGAAAAAGTCCGCTTTCAGAATTTGAATTATTGGCTGTAATCCTTATTTCTACGATTTTCACGGCAGTCAATATCGGCCTAGATTATTCCATTCTATCTGG
>JACCDK011258010.1_pt1 | contig 11340 bp, 13 predicted proteins | sample 7445871 | NCBI WGS metagenome assembly JACCDK01 (sample SAMN15323436, study PRJNA562643) | freshwater metagenome | isolation source: river surface water | place: USA:Blue River Watershed | collected 2017-08-15
CGCAAAACGCGCCCGTGGTGGCGATTTGCGCCAAGATCGAAGCCGAGTTGTCCGAGATGGACGATGCAGATCGCTTGGAGTTCCTCAAAGAACTGGGTCAGGATGAACCTGGCTTGAACCGCCTGATTCGCTCGGCTTACACACTGTTGGGCTTGCAAACCTACTTCACGGCTGGCGTGAAAGAAGTGCGCGCTTGGACCATCCGCGTGGGCGACACCGGCCCGCAAGCGGCTGGCGTGATCCACACCGACTTTGAGAAGGGCTATATCCGCGCCCAAACCATCGCTTTTGATGATTTCATCAGTTTCAAAGGCGAGCAAGGTGCCAAGGACGCGGGCAAGATGCGCGCAGAGGGCAAAGAGTACGTGGTGAAAGACGGCGACGTGATGAACTTTTTGTTCAGCGCTTAAGCTTCAGTCGACTGTCTTTGGCGACGTGTCCACATGACCCTGGACCACCAAACCAGTTTCACCAACACATAACCCGTCACTGCCGCACCCACGGCGAACAAGCCCATGCCCAACATGATCGGGCCGCCGTAAGACAGCAGCCATGCAGCGCTCAGTTTCTCCAGCGATGCGGGTGCTGGGGAGCTCACACCCAGGATCGTTGAGCCTGTTTGGTAGGCCAACCAGAGCCAAAAGCCAATGGTGAACGGGTTGGTCACCATGGTCATGGCCGCCGCGGTGGGGATGTGGGCGCGCCACCAAACGCAGTGCACCACCGCCACCACGATTTGCGCCACCGGAATCAAAAACGCCCACAACAAACCGACCGCCACCCCGCGTGCCACCGCCTCTTGTTGCAAGCGCCACAGCGCTGGCGCCAACAGGTGCGGTGCCCAGGGTTTGAGCCAGGGGTGCTGGGACAGCTGCTCCCGGTTGGGCAACCAGGGGCGGTCTGGTTTGGGGGGCTGCTGGTCGGTGGACATGTTCAAGTGCTTTCCAGGGTCAGAAGGCCCTTATTTTTCAATAAACACGGGCGTTTTAGTCAGGTTAAGACGATTATTTATTCAGAAATAAACGAAGTAAAAACAAGTTTTATTCAATAAAAGCAATAGGTTTTGAAATTACACTGCCTGCCACTTTTGGGAGAAAGATTGCATGGAAACCATTGTTCCCGTCTGGCTGTGGCTCACTTTTGCGGGCATCGTGCTGGCCTCTTTGTTCATCGACTTTGTGGTGCTGAAAAAACAAGGCGCGCACGACATCGGTGTCAAAGAAGCCTTGAACTGGTCGTTGATCTGGATCGCCCTGAGCTTTGTGTTCAACGGTTTGTTGTGGTGGGCGATCAAGGACCAAACCGGTTCCAACGAATTGGCCAATACCAAATCACTGGAATTTCTCACCGGCTACTTGATTGAAAAATCATTGGCGGTGGACAACATCTTTGTGTTCCTCATGATCTTCACCTACTTTGCGGTGCCCACGGCGTTTCAAAAGCGGGTGCTGATGATCGGCATCATCGGCGCCATCGTTTTGCGCACCATCATGATTTTGGTGGGCGGTTGGTTGCTCGCCGAGTTCCATTGGGTGCTGTATGTGTTTGGTGCTTTCTTGATCCTGACCGGCATCAAGATGTGGTGGGCGGCTGGCCAAGAACCCGATCTGAACAACAACCCCGCGCTGAAGTTGCTGCGCAAATGGATGCCGATCAGCCAGAACTACGACGGTGAGCGGTTTTGGACCCGTGAAAACGGCGTCAAGATCGCCACGCCATTGTTGATGGTGATCAGCCTGATCGCGCTGACCGATGTGATTTTTGCGGTGGACTCGATCCCTGCCATCTTCGCGATCACCAGCGACCCGTTCATCGTGCTCACCAGCAATGTGTTTGCCATCCTGGGCTTGCGCGCCATGTATTTCTTGTTGGCAGCGGTGGCCCACAAATTCCATTTGTTGAATTATGGTTTGGCGGTCATTTTGGTGTTCATTGGCACCAAGATGTGCCTGATCGACATCTACAAAATCCCGGTCGCTGTGTCCTTGGGTGTGGTCATCGGCATCTTGGCCATCACCATGCTGCTGAGCTTGAAAACCGCGCCGGCCAAGACAGAAGCCTGATCCACAGTCAAGCTGTGACAGGGTGCAACAAACGCTGAACCAGCGGGTGTTGCACCTTTTTTTCAGTGCCTATCGCGTAGAAATGCTCGGTCACCCCCGCGCACTGTCCCATGCGCTGAACCGCATAGTGCGCAAGCAATTCTTCCTGCACGGATTCGGCTGCTGGAAAAACGCCCATGCCGCTGGCGCCAAAAGTCTTGAGCAAGGCGCTGTCTTCAAACTCACCCACCACACGCGGGCGTATGCCGCGCTGCTCCAACCAGTGATCCAGCCGGTCGCGGCTGGCCGTGTGGGCGGTGGGCAAAAGCACAGGCAGCTCACTCAGGTTCTGCGGAAATGGTTTGCTGGAATTGGCCAGCAAGGCGGCTGTGCCATACCAAGCCACCGAAGAAGCACCCAAGGCATGGCTGTAGAGCTTGATGTTGGGGTTGGTCGGTGCGGGACGGTCCGAGATGACCACGTCGAGTTTGTGCAGGGCCAAGTTGCCCAGCAGTTCATTGAATTGCCCTTCCAAGCACAGCAATCGAAGTTGCGGCTCGTTGATGATGGGTTGCAACAAGCGGTGCACCACCAATTTGGGCAGCCCGTCGCTGATGCCCACCCACAAGCGCACGCCCGGCGCACGCACCGCGTCGCGCACCATGTTGGGCAAGTTTTCGCCCAGTTGAAAAATCTGATCGGCTTGCTGCAGCGCTGCCATCCCAGCCTCGGTCAAGGCCAGACCTCGGCCGGCTGGTTTGAGCAACTCACAGCCCAAATCCCGCTCCAACTCGCGCACCTGCGCGCTCACGGTTTGCACCGCCATGTCCAATTTGTCGGCGGCTTTGGACATGCCGCCTTCCTTGGCCACCACCCAAAAGTAATAGAGGTGTTTGTAATTGAAGGGGATGCTCATATTCAGTTATTTTGAGAATGATGATGAGAAATTATCTGCTTTTTTATTGTGTTTAACAGCCCTATCTTCGAGTCCTCTATAGGAGATTCATCATGAACTTGAACCATTCTTCAACTGCTGTGGCCGAACAAGCACACCACGACATGGTTGCCCTGCCGGGGCAAGACCTGCAAAGGGGCGAGGTGCAGCGGGTGTTGCGCAACACCTATGCCCTGTTGGCCATGACCTTGATCTTCAGCGCAGCGGTGGCCTCATTGGCCGTGACCATGAAATGGCCTGCGCCAGGCTTGGTGCTGACCCTGGTGGCTTACTTTGGCTTGCTGTTCGCGGTCCACAAATTGCAAAACAGCGCCTGGGCGCTGCCCGTGGTGTTCGCCTTGACCGGTTTCATGGGATACAGCTTGGGACCGATCCTCAGCCACTATTTGGCCGTGCCAGGTGGCGCGCAAACCATCAGCTTGGCCTTGGGCTCGACCGGCGTGACCTTTTTGGCACTGTCGGCTTATGTGCTGATCACGCGCAAAGACTTCAGCTTCATGGGCGGCTTTTTGTTCATGGGCATGGTGGTGGCCTTGATCGCAGGCTTGGCAGCCATGTTCTTGGACATCCCTGCCTTGGGACTGGCTGTTTCGGGCATGGTGGCGTTGTTGTCCGCCGGCTTGATATTGTTTGAAACCAGCCAAATCGTGCAGGGCGGTGAACGCAATTACGTCTTGGCCACGGTCAGTTTGTTCGTCTCGGTGTTCAATTTGTTCACCAGCCTGCTGGCCTTGTTTGGCTTTGGCGGCAGTAACGAATAAGGAGGGCACCCCATGAAATGTCCCCATTGCAAAGACCAGGCCTTGGTCATGAGCGAGCGCCAAGGTGTTGAAATTGACTACTGCCCATCTTGCCGAGGTCTTTGGCTGGACAGGGGAGAGCTGGACAAGTTGCTCGAAAGAGCCGCCAGTGCCAACCCCGTTGTGCAGCAAGTCGCGCCCAGAGATCGTTATGCCAACGATGACGACCATCACAGGCACCACGGCCACAAACACCGATACCAAAAGTCATGGTTGAGCGAGATCTTCGATTGACCGTCTGAAAGCCTGAATGCAAGCCTCTGTTGATCCCGCCATTTTGTTTTTTGTGTTTGGCGTTTTGGCGGGATTGATCCGCTCCAACCTGGAAATCCCTCAGGCGATTTCCAGGTTTTTGTCTTTGTACCTGTTGATGGCCTTGGGGCTCAAAGGCGGTTTTGCTTTGGCCGAGTCGGGGCTGAACGTCCAGGTCCTGGTCAGCTTGGGGGCGGCGGTGTTCATGGCGGCGCTGGTGCCGTTGTTGAGCTATGTGCTGTTGAGTCGCATCGTGGGTCGGTTTGATGCGGCTGCGATTGCCGCCACGTATGGCTCGGTGAGCGCGGTGACATTCATCACCGCTGCGCAATACCTGGATCACCACGATTTGGCTTACGGCGGGCACATGGCAGCTGCCATGGCCTTGATGGAGTCGCCAGCCATCATCTTGGCTGTGTTGTTCGCCAACATGGCGCGTGCCCAAACGGCACATGCCAAGTCGGGTGAGCCGACAGCACCCAGCAACATGGGTCATGTCTGGAATGAGGCCCTCACCGACGGCGCGCAGCTGTTGCTGTTGGGCGCCATGTTGATTGGTTTTTTGGCAGGCGAGCAGGGCCAGCAAATGATGAAGCCGTTTTCTGTGGACCTGTTCAAAGGCATGTTGTCCTTCTTTTTGTTGGACATGGGCTTGCTGGCTGCACGCAACATGGGCAAGTTGCGGGGGCAACCCAAACGCTTGTTGTTGTATGCCTTGTTGGCACCCCTTGTCCACGCTGGTTTGGCCATGGTGTTGGGCGGGTTCTTGAACATGGCCCCTGGCGATTTGGCCTTGTTGATGGTCTTGTCAGCCAGCGCGTCTTACATCGCCGTGCCTGCGGTGTTGCGTCATGCCATTCCTGAAGCCAATCCCAGCTTGTACTTTGGCATGTCCCTTGGATTGACCTTCCCCTTCAACATCTTGTTGGGCATTCCTATTTATGTGCAAGCGGCCCACCTGTGGTCAAGCTGGTTGGCCCATTAAAGACATCAGGCCTGTCCAACCCCACACCAGCACCCCGTACCGCAAGGCTTTGCCCACCGCCATGAAGAACACGCAAGGCCAAAAAGGCAAACGCAAATAACCCGCCACCACGCACAAGGGGTCACCAATGACCGGCAACCAAGCGCCCAGGCAAGCCACCGGCCCCAAGCGCTGAAGCCACAACAAAGCCCGCATGTGCAGCGTCACATGGTCTTGGTGCAGTCTGTGCGCCATCCAACGCTCGGCACCCCAACCCATCCACCAACCGATCGCGCCGCCCAAGGTGTTGCCCACCGTGGCGACTGCCAATGCCGGCCACAGCCATTCCGTGTGAAAGGACAGCAAGGCCAACAGCACGGGCTCTGAGCCCAAGGGCAGCAAGGTGGCAGCCAGGGTGGCGCTGACAAACAACACCACCAAGCCGGCTTCTGGCGTGGTCATCGTGGTCAGCAAGGTTTCGAAAAAATCGTCCATGAAAGCCCAGTGTAAGAGCTGAAAAACACAGAAAGACACACAAAAATAAATGTGCCAACGGCCTTGGGACATGGCTAGAATCGTGCCTCCTTTTTGAGCAGCCCTTCTTCTCCCTTCCCCTATGCGCATTGGTCCCTATGAGACGAGCAACGCCGTGTTTGTGGCCCCCATGGCGGGCGTCACCGACAGGCCGTTTCGCAGCTTGGCCAAACAATTGGGGGCAGGTTATGCCGTGAGCGAGATGGTCACCTCGCGTCCCGACCTGTTTCACAGCCTGAAAACGTCCAGGCGCGCCAATCACGATGGCGAGGTCGGCCCGATCGCGGTGCAAATCGCGGGCACAGAAGCGGCCATGATGGCCGAGGCAGCGGTCTACAACATCGAGCGTGGCGCGCAAATCATCGACATCAACATGGGTTGCCCCGCCAAAAAGGTGTGCAACAAATGGGCGGGCTCGGCCCTGATGCAAGACGAGCCCTTGGCCATGGCCATCGTGCAAGCGGTGGTGGATGCCGCCCAACCCTTTGGCGTGCCGGTCACCCTGAAGATGCGCACCGGTTGGAGCGCCGAGCACCGCAATGTGGTGTCGCTGGCGCGTCAAGCTGAAAGTGCAGGCGTGCAAATGATCACGGTGCATGGCCGCACCCGCGAGCAGGGCTACAAAGGGCAGGCCGAGTACGACAGCATCGCCCAAGTGAAGGCGGCGGTGGGTGTTCCCGTGGTGGCCAATGGCGACATCGACTCGCCCCAGAAAGCCCAATCGGTGTTGCAAGCCACGGGCGCTGACGCGGTGATGATAGGCCGCGCCGCGCAAGGTCGTCCTTGGATATTTCGAGAAATCGACCATTTTTTGCAGCACGGCACTTTGTTGGCGCCGCCCTTGGTGGCCGAGGTGCAGCGTTTGTTGTTGCACCACTTGCAAGACCACTACAGCTTGTATGGCGCACACATCGGGGTGCGCAGTGCCCGCAAGCACATCGCTTGGTACACCCAAGGCTTGGTGGACGCCACCGCTTTCAGACAACACATGAACCGCATCGAAGACTGCGACGCCCAATTGGCGGCCGTGTCCGAATACTTTGACCGCGTGGCCCAGCATGGCGACCGCCTGCCTGCTGCCACGCCATCGCCCGAGATGGAGACCGCTCTATGAGCAAAAAACAAATTGAAGAAGTGGTGCGGCAAAGCCTGGAGGCCTACATCAAGGACCTGCGTGGCAACGAACCCGAACAGTTGCACGACATGATGATTCGCATCGTTGAAAAGCCCTTGCTTGACGTGGTGATGAAACACGCTGAAGGCAACCAATCCCGCGCAGCCGAGTGGCTGGGCCTGAACCGCAACACCTTGCGCAAAAAACTCACCGAACACAAATTGCTATGAACGCCTTGATTTCTGTCTCTGACAAGACCGGTGTGGTTGAACTCGCCCAAGCCCTGCATGACATGGGCATTCAATTGCTGTCCACGGGCGGCACCGCTCAACTGCTCAGCGCCCAAGGCCTGCCTGTGCGTGAAGTGGCCGACCTCACAGGATTTCCTGAAATGCTCGATGGGCGTGTGAAAACCTTGCACCCCAAAGTGCACGGGGGTTTGCTGGCGCGGCGCGACATGCCCGCCCACATGCAAGCCTTGAATGACCACGGAATCGAGACCATCGACCTGTTGGTGGTCAATCTGTATCCGTTTGAAGCCACGGTGGCCATGCCCGATTGCACCTTGGATGACGCGATTGAAAACATCGACATCGGCGGGCCAGCCATGGTGCGCTCGGCCGCCAAAAATTGGAAACACGTCGCGGTGCTGACCGACGCCGCGCAATACCAAGCCGTGATTGACGAGTGGAAAACCCAACCAGGTTTGAGCGAACTCACCCGATTCAAACTCGCGGTGGCCGCTTTCAACCGCATCAGTGATTACGACGGCGCCATCAGCGACTACCTGTCTTCGCTGAATTTGCAAACCCAAGAACGCAGTCTGTTCCCCGCGCAAGCCAACAGCCGTTTTGTGAAATTGCAAGACTTGCGTTACGGCGAAAACCCGCATCAACTCGCCGCTTTCTACCGCGACACCCATCCCGCGCCTGGTTCTTTGGTCACGGCCCAACAGTTGCAAGGCAAAGAACTCTCGTTCAACAACATCGCTGACGCGGACGCGGCTTGGGAGTGTGTGAAAAGTTTTGACACACCGGCCTGCGTCATCGTGAAACACGCCAACCCCTGCGGTGTGGCGGTGGCTGAAGATGCTTTGCGCGCTTACCAAAAGGCTTATCAAACCGACCCCACCTCGGCGTTTGGCGGCATCATCGCGTTCAACTGCCCAGTGGATTTACCCACGGTGCAGGCCTTGGGTCAGCAGTTTGTCGAGGTGTTGATCGCGCCTTCATTCACCGGTGAGGCCTTGGTGCAATTGCAAACCAAAGCCAATGTGCGGGTGCTGCAAATCGCCTTGCCACCCGGCGGCCACAGCGCTTGGGCGCAAGGCCACAACCTGCTGGACGTCAAACGTGTGGGTTCAGGCCTGTTGATGCAAACCGCTGACACCCATGAACTCACCTTGGCCGACATGCAGGTGGTCACCACCCTGCAACCCACCCCCGCGCAAATGCAAGACCTGCTGTTTGCCTGGAAAGTGGCTCAGTTTGTGAAGAGCAACGCCATCGTGTTCGTGGCCAACGGCATGACCATGGGCGTGGGGGCAGGGCAGATGAGCCGACTCGATTCAGCCCGCATTGCCAGCATCAAAGCGGGTCATGCCCAACTGAGCCTGCAAGGCACAGCGGTGGCGAGCGATGCATTTTTCCCATTCCGCGATGGCCTGGACGTGGTGGTGGACCAAGGTGCCACTTGCGTCATCCAGCCCGGCGGATCGATGCGCGACCAAGAGGTGATCGACGCGGCCAATGAGCGCGGCGTGGCCATGGTGTTCACGGGTGTGCGGCATTTCAGGCATTGACGCGGACCACGCGCGCGCCTGCCATCAAATCCAGTCACAAGGTCGCAAACACCTCAGACGCTGCTTGCACCGTGGCTGCGATGTCGTCTGCGGTGTGCGCGCCGCTGACAAACCCAGCTTCGTATAGCGCTGGTGCGATGTAGACGCCTTTGTCGAGCAAACCGTGAAACAGTTTGTTGAACTTGGGGCTGTCGCTGGTCATCACCTTGGCGTAGTTTTGCGGCAGTTCGGGCAGCAAAAAGAAGCCAAACATGCCGCCTTGGCAGTCCGCGCTGAAGGGAACGCCCGCTTTGGCGGCAGCGGCTTTGAGGCCATCGACCAAACTTTGGGTGCGGGCTGACAAGGCATCGAAAAAGCCAGGTTTGGCAATCTCATGCAAAGTGGCCAAACCGCAAGCCGTGGCCACAGGGTTGCCACTCAAGGTACCGGCTTGGTAGACCGGGCCCAAGGGGGCGAGTTGTTCCATCACCGCACGCTTGCCACCAAAAGCGGCCAAGGGCATGCCGCCACCAATCACCTTGCCCAGCACCGTGAGATCGGGCTCAAAACCGGGGATGGATTGGGCATAGACACTTTGTGCACTGCCCAAAGCCACACGACAACCCGTCATGACTTCATCAAACACCAACAGCGCGCCGTGTTGGCTGCACAGCTCGCGGCAGCGCTTCATGAAGGGCACGCTGGCGCGCACGAAATTCATGTTGCCCGCGATGGGCTCGATCATCAAACAGGCCAATTCTTTGCCATGCAGAGCAAAAGCTTCTTCCAGTTGGGGGATGTTGTTGAATTCCAAGACCAAGGTGTGTTGCACCACCTCGCGTGGCACACCTGCGCTGGTGGCGTTGCCAAAGGTGGCCAAACCAGAACCTGCTTTGACCAAGAGCGCATCGGCGTGTCCGTGGTAGCAGCCTTCAAACTTGATGATCTTGCTGCGGCCCGTGGCACCCCGCGCCAAGCGCAGTGCACTCATGCCCGCTTCGGTTCCCGAGCTGACCAAGCGCACTATGTCCATAGAAGGCATGAGCTTCAAGAGTGCTTCAGCAAGTTCGATTTCACGCTCGGTGGGCGCACCATAGGAGAAGCCCTCCAACACGGCTTTTTGCACCGCTTCCACCACGGCAGGGTGGCCATGACCGAGGATCATCGGACCCCAAGAGCCGATGTAGTCGATGTGGCGTTTGTCATTGGCGTCCCAAAAATAGGCGCCTTGAGCACGCTTGACAAAACGTGGCGTGCCACCGACCGCGCGAAAGGCGCGAACAGGCGAATTGACGCCGCCGGGAATGACATGGCGTGCGCGGTCAAAGAGTGTTTGGTTCAGATCGGTCATGGTGGTCAAGGCGTTCAAAAAAAGTCAGTGTCGTGTTTGGTGGGCATGCAAAGAAAAGTCTTCAGCGGTGGCGGCGCTGTCTTCGTCGTTGTGGTCGTCAGGGCTTTGCGCCCAGAACAAACGGTCGGCCACGGCGTGACCCATGCCGGGGCGAAAGCCCGAGTCCAGGCTGCCATCCAAGTAGCCCAGGGCTTCGCCCACCGAGGCTTCCAGGTCATCACCCATGGCCAACAGGCCTGCGAGGGCGGCACTCAAGGTGTCGCCAGCGCCAGTGAACACGGCGTCAAAACGTTCGATGGTTTCACTCACCAGCACGGTGAGCGATGTGGCCAATGCGTTTTCCAAATGCTGGCCACCTTGCGGCAAGCCGGTCACCAGGGTGTAGGGCACGCCTTTTTCGGCTGCGGCTTTGGCCAAGTCGCGGGCGCTGGGCATGCGGTCGCTGCCCCATTCGGGCAACAACCAGCGCCACAACGTGGAATGGTTGCCCACCAGCACCGTGGTTTGCGGCAGCATGAGCTCCATGAATGCATCTTGGTAGGCTTCAATCGGGTCGTCTTGCCACCACGACAAACTCGGCATGTAAGCCACCACAGGCACATCGGCATAGTCGGTGCAGAGTTCGGCAATGGTGGAGAGGATTTCGGGGGTGCCGCAAAAGCCCACCTTGATCACTTGCACCGAGATGTCTTCCAGGATGCTGCGCGCTTGCTCGTCGATGGTTTCTTCGTCGAAGGCCACATGGTCGAAGGTTTCTGCGGTGTCACGCACATAGGTGCCCGTGGCGATGGACAACACATGCGCGCCTACCGAAGACATGGCCAATATGTCGGCCGTCAAGCCACCCGCGCCACTGGGGTCGTTGGTGTTGAAACAGAGCACGCAAGGGTGCGCCATTTCGGGGGCTTGTCCTTCGTCTGGAAGAGGGATGATGGGGTTCATGGCGTCTATACTTTGATTCATTCTATGCCACGGTTTTGACGTGGACACGCCCCTTCATCGAACGAAAGAGACCCTGTGAACAAGACCTGGATGTGCCTGATTTGCGGATGGATTTACGACGAAGCCGTGGGTGCCCCCGATGAAGGCATTGCCCCTGGCACGCCTTGGGAACAAGTGCCGATGAACTGGACCTGTCCTGAATGCGGCGCGCGCAAAGAAGACTTCGAGATGGTGCAGATTTAACTTTTCTTGACCACCGAATAGCGCAGCAAGGTTTTGGCGCGCGCTTGCGCGTGGTCCACCAAGGGCAGCGGGTAGGTTTTCCCAAGTTCAACCCCGGCGGCTTGCAACTCCATGGGTTTGGCCAACCAAGGCGCGTGGATGGATTTGTCCGACAAGCCCGCCAGTTGCGGCAAATACCGCTTGATGAACTTGCCTTGTGGATCGAACTTTTCGCTTTGGTTCACCGGGTTGAAGATGCGAAAGTAGGGCTGAGCATCGCAACCACTGGAACTCGCCCATTGCCAACCACCGTTATTAGCAGCCAAGTCAAAGTCGATCAAGTGCTTGGCAAAGTAAGCCTCGCCCCACCGCTCCTCGACTCCG
>JACCDK010202662.1_pt1 | contig 11339 bp, 9 predicted proteins | sample 7445871 | NCBI WGS metagenome assembly JACCDK01 (sample SAMN15323436, study PRJNA562643) | freshwater metagenome | isolation source: river surface water | place: USA:Blue River Watershed | collected 2017-08-15
ACTTCCGGATTAATCATTCTTGGTGGTTTCTCACCACGAACAAAACCCTGAATCTGATCGGCTGCCAGTTTGGCGCCGTTATACCTTGCCTCATGAGTCACACCTGCAGTGTGATAAGTCGCAACCACATTGGGCAGAGTAAGTAACAAGTTATTTTTTTCTGGCGGTTCAACAGCCCACACATCCAAGCCAGAGCCTGATAGCTTTCCACCCTTAAGAGCGTTATATAAATCTCTCTCATTATGAATTCCACCTCTAGCAGTAGAGATAAATGTAGAACCTTTTTTCATGCAAGAAAATGCTTTGTCATCAAACAAATTTAAAGTCTCAGCATTTCTTGGGCAATGCAAAGATATGATGTCTGAGTTAGCCAATAGCTCATCAAAAGTAACCTGGCTAGCTCCTCTTAAACCAACCTCATCCATACTTAAATATGGGTCATAGGCTATTACTTGCATTCCAAATGCTTTTGCCAAGGCTGCTACTTTTGCACCAATCTGCCCAATGCCAACCAAGCCTAAAGTTAACCCTCTAATTTCATTACCCATCAGATCTTCTCGTGCACCACATTGATGAGCTCGCATAACGCGATCAGATTCTGTAATTCGATGTTTAACATCAAGCATTAGTGATAATGCATGCTCAGCCACCGAATCAGCATTGCCACCTGACTGATTAACAACTAAGATGCCGCGCTTAGTACAAGCATCAACATCAACTGGGTCATACCCTGCCCCTGAAGTTGAGATACAAATCAAATCAGGGCATTGATCTAATAACTCACCAGTTACATGCCACTGAGTCGGAACCTCGTCTCTAGCAGCATGGATATGGTAAATATTCGCTGATTTCAAATAATCCAGAGTAACCTGATCAGGATCAGAATGCTTACCCACCTTTAAGGCGATAGCAGGATCTGTTGACATTGTTTCGTCAAAAATTTTGTTGAGCCAAAAATCAAGTCTAAAAACATTAATTGCCATTTATTTATCTCTTATAAATTTTTAAGCCACTTGAGCTAAATATTCAGAATCAATCTCACTTAAGGACTGAATTCCCAAAAATGCCATATCACGCCAAACTTCTTTTCTCAATAATTCAATCCCATGAGCAACCCCTTCGTAATCTGCTACGCATGCTGCATAGTTAAATGGGCGCCCTACAAAAACACATGCAGCACCCAAAGCCATAGCTTTTAGAACATCACTTCCTCGAAGCACACCACCATCTAGCATTACTGGTCCACTTTTAAAAGTATCAACAATTGATGGTAATACCCTTAAAGGAGCCACAGAACCATCTAGCTGACGCCCACCATGGTTGGATACTATGAGTCCATCAATTCCAATTTGGGATGCTTTTGCGGCATCAAGAGGATTTAAAATACCTTTGAGAATCATCGAACCAGACCATTGCTGACGTATCGCTTCAATATGACGCCAGGTTAGATGTCCGCGGTCTGAAAAATCACGCTCTACATTTTTAGAAATAACTGGAACGCCCCGTACTGCATAGTTATTTTCAAAATGTGGCACACCATGTTTAAGAAGTGTCTGCAATAAAACACTAACGAGCCAACGAGGGTGAGTAAGCCCGTCCCAAGCAAGCTTAAGACCAGGGCGTAATGGTGTTGAAAAACCTGCACGTACATTGTTTTCACGGTTTGCAGCACAGGCAACATCAACAGTTATAACCAGAGTCTTAAATCCAGCTTTTTTTACACGCTCAACTAGGGCTGCAATCTCATGATCTTTGCCTGGCAAATAAGCTTGAAACCAAGTTTCTGGAGCAACAGCAGCGACCTCTTCCATCTTGATTAAAGATGACCCACTCATGATTGACGGAATATTTTGGTCTTGCGCAGCGCGGGCTAAATTAATATCTCCCCTGTAAGAGGTTAGCGCCGCTATTCCCATTGGAGCTATACCAATCGGAGCACTATAGCTCTTGCCGAATAACTTAACTTCAGTGCTCCGCTTCGAAATATCCACCAACACTCTAGGTTTAAATTCATAACTTGAAAATACGGACTGATTTGACTTTAAGGATTGCCCGTCCTCACAACCGCCAGAAACATAAGCGAATAGCTGAGGTGGCAAACGGTCTTTAGCCGCACTCTCAAAATCAGCTAAAGATAGAATTTTTGACAATAGTCGAGTTTTAGTCATATTCAAAGTTACAAAATTGAACTAGTGTTTGTTTTGTTGAGTGATATTGACTTGCATCTTTATTTAAATAAAGTGATATTATTAGGACTAACTTGTTCGCTTTTTAGAAAGTACTTTTGTGACTCTAAAACAACTAGAAGCCTTTTATTGGGCAGCAACATGCGTTAACTTTGCTGTCGCTGCCGAGCGCACCAACCTCTCTACTTCATCTTTATCTAAAAGGATTTCAGAGCTAGAGCAAACACTAGGTAAACCTTTGTTTAACAGAGATGGCCACAAAGCCATACTGACAGATGCAGGCCAGACACTACTACCCAAAGCAAAACAATTGCTTGAGGATGCAGCCTCGATAAAAACAGCCATTACTCAAAATCAAGTTTTAAGTGGAAACTGTAAATTTGGTTCTGGAGAGCTATCTGGACTAACCTGGATCACAAAATTCACACAGAAGCTTCAGCAGGAATATCCAACTTTAAATATCGATGCTGAAATAGGTGTGGGTGCTCCACTCGAGGAAAAAGTAGAAAAGGGAGAGCTAGATTTCATCATTATTGCAGGCCCATCTTCCAAAACGAAGTTAGCATCCACAATTATTGGTAAGGCATCTTTCTTGTGGGTTTACTCGCCGCGACTAAATATGAAATCAACAGATGCAATAAGTTTTTTTGAGCAGCATAAAATTGTTACACTACCGCCGTCATCAGGAGCAATGCGCATTTTTGATGATTGGTCACTAAAAACAGGAATTACTCCAAAAAGTAGAATGACATGCAATAGTTGGGGGACAATTGCAGCTCTCATAGTTCAAGGAATGGGATTTGGTTTTTTACCCAAAGCTTGGGCAGAGAATCTAGAAGCAAAAGGACAACTTAAAATAATAGATGCATGGGCCCACCCAGCAGACCTGACAATTACATATCAATGGAGACGAGATGACAATCGCCCATTGATCAACCAATCTCGACAATTAGCTACAGAATTAATTGATTTCTCAATTCTTCCAGAGTTCTCATAGAGGGCTCTAAAACCTTGTTAATTCACAAGCTAAACAATGAATTAGAGTAGCGCGTTTTTGTGGTGTTACATACGCAGGAATTTAATGGAGTCATATGGGGTTATAAGGAGGTCTAATGTAACTGATATGGCATTGACACTGGTTTGATGGGGAAATTCAGTGAGCTTTAGTTAACTCAATAGGCAAATCAAATATTCTTTGAGTGAAGTAATGAATAAATGTCGGGAAAACCGACATTTAACTTACCTGAGCCAATTGATTTTGAGCTTTCCTGATTTTTTGTCTTGCCCTCTCAGCCTTGACAGCTTCTCTAGCTCGCTTGGCTTGATCTTGTAGTGACTTGATTCTTGCTTGCTCAGGAGTCAGCGGTCCTTTAACTACCTCACATACTTTCATAGCTACCCCACCTTCACCGGAATAGTTATTACATTATTGGCGCCGTATTGTTGTTGAAGTAATAAACGTGCATGTGTTGAGCTATCCGCAAAAACAACTGTTCTGAGAACAAAACCACTGACTTTTACTTGAGATTGATATCTATTCATACAAGTATTTAGCTAAGATTTGAATTTGCCACTCAAGTTACTTTAAGTAACGCTTATCCCGTGTTTCTCAAACCAGCCGCAATTCCATTTATTGCTATATGAATACCTCGTTGGACTCGCTCATCATGCTTACCAGCACGATAACGGCGAACCAACTCAACCTGTAGATGGTGGAGCGGATCAATATATGGAAAACGATTTCTAATGGATCTTGCTAGAGCTGGATTTTTAGCCAAACGCACTTTCTCACCAGTAATAGCAGTTAATGCCTCCACTGTCCTATTCCACTCCGCTTCAATAGCGCTAAAGATTCTTTTGCGTAATTTGGCATCCGGAACCAACTCACTGTAACGTGAGGCTAACGCTAGATCACTCTTTGCTAAAGCCATATCCATATTGGATAAAAGTGTTCTAAAGAATGGCCACTCTTTGTACATCTTTTGCAAAAGACTTAGAGCGGCTTTTTTATCGACTGCCTTAGGTTGGCCTAAGAACTCCTGGATTGCCGATCCAAAACCATACCAACCCGGTAAAGTCAGGCGGCATTGACCCCAACTAAAGCCCCAAGGAATAGCTCGTAAATCCTCAATTTTTTGACTTGGCTTGCGACTAGCTGGACGCGAACCAATATTGAGCTTAGCAATTTCGCGAATCGGCGTTGCATCAAAAAAATATTCTGCAAAACCAGGAGTCTCATAAACCAGCCCACGATAAGCATTCATACTTGATTGGGAGATCTTCGCCGCCGCATCTAGAAATGCTTTGCTTGCAGGCTTAGTAGGTTTTAATAAAGTCGCCTCTAAAGTAGCGGCAACTAGAGTTTCTAAATTGCGTCTTCCGATTTCTGGATTGGCGTATTTTGAGCCAATTACCTCGCCCTGCTCTGTTAGGCGAATTTGTCCGCGTACCGTACCTGGGGGTTGGGCGAGAATGGCCTCATAACTAGGTCCGCCTCCACGACCTACGGTACCGCCACGTCCATGGAAAAGGCGTAACTTCACTCCATGCTTTTCCTCTATCAGCTCGAATACCTTAACAAGCGCTAGCTCAGCGTCATACAGCTCCCAATTACTAGTCACGATGCCGCCATCCTTATTGGAATCGGAATACCCCAACATAATGTCTTGTTCAGCACCTGAACGCTTTACCAAATCTAGCACACCAGGCAAAGCATAGAAACCTTGCATGATTGGGGCTGCGTTGCGTAAGTCTTCAATCGTTTCAAATAATGGGACAACAATCAGGTCGGCTGTAGCCTTTTTACCCAATACCCCGTGCATCAAGCCCACTTCCTTTTGCAATAACAATACTTCCAGAAGATCACTTACGGTTTCTGTGTGACTAATGATGTAATGACGAATAGCATCAGCCCCAAATAACTGACGCATGGTTTTAGCCATTTCAAAAATAGCAATCTCTGAAATTGCAAAATCAGAATAAGAATGACCAACAACCCGCAACGGTCTTGGATCTTTGAGCAGTGACAGCAATAGCTCGCGCTTTTGCTCTTCAGAAAGACTGGAATAATTACCCTCAATCGAAGCTGTTGCAAGCAACTCAGCTAATACAGCTTCATGCATATCCGAACTTTGACGTAAATCTACGGTAGCCAAATGAAAGCCAAATACCTCAACCGCTCTAATTAGCCCGCGCAATCTTCGATCAGAGAGCGCCTTCGCCCCCTGAGAAATTAGTGAAGCCTCTATTGTCTTAAGATCAGCCAAGAACTCTTGAGCATTGGAATAGGGGTTTTGAGGCGCGACAGCATGCCTCGCAGCATCAGCATTAGTCAGTTTTTTGAGAGTCGCAGCCAACCTAGAGTACATACCTGTCAAGGCTCTGCGATAAGGCTCATCTTGGCGATGCTCATTGGTATCTGGCGATGCTGATGCTAGCTCTTGCATCTTCTTAGGGAACTTGAGTAGCAATGCGGAAACGGACAACTCCCTTCCCAAGTGGTGTACTTCAGTTAGGTAATAACGGAGCACCATCTCGGCTTGACGCTTAATTGCATACTCTAGCGTTTGCGCACTAACATTTGGATTACCATCACGATCACCGCCAATCCACTGCCCCATCTTGAGAAAACTAGCAACCGAATTGCCCGCTAGAGAGTCTTCAAGTTGAGCATAAATCTTTGGAATCTCACGTAAGAAAGTGGATTCATAATAGCTCAGAGCATTTTCGATTTCATCAGCAACTGTTAATTTAGTAAAACGTAATAAGCGGGTGTGCCAAAGCTGCAATACACGAGCGCGAATTTGCCCTTCATTGAGCGCAAGCTCTCTATTTAACACCGCATCTTTAGTAGCGTTATTGGCCTTTGAAGATTCTTTAATTTGATCTCTTGCAGTTAACAAGTTGGCAATATCTCGCTCGGCCTCTAAGATACTAGTTCTCTGGACCTCAGTTGGGTGGGCTGTAAGTACTGGAGAAATGAGGCTCTCCTCAAGCATCTTGGATATTGTCTTACTAGTAACCCCTGCGGCATGAAGCTTTTTCATGGCCACCGGAATACTGCCATCCTGATAACTGCCGATACGCTCATACGCTACGCGACGACGAATGTGATGTCGATCCTCAGCCAAGTTCGCCAAATGACTAAAGTAAGTGAAGGCACGCAAGACTTTCATTGCGTCATCGCTGCTGAGCCCCTTAAGGAGCTTGGTTAATTCTTGGTTGGCCTTTTGATTGGCGTCCCGGTGAAATGAGACCGATAACTTTCGCACTTGCTCCACTAGGTTATACACAGACTTACCTTCTTGCTCGCGAACAATATCGCCCAAAATTCTTCCCAAAAGCCGGATGTCATCAGTTAATGGGAGTTCAGTATTTTTTTGGGTAGCCATCTAAATTACTTTTTAATAAATGCCTCTAAGAACTTCTGCAGGACGGGGTTGTTTGATTGCTCTTTTCTCACACACAGAAAAATGCGGCGCTTAGCCCACTCCTCTTCAATCGGAATGGCTATTAAATTGTTATCCTGAAGATTGATAGGTTGTTCAGTAGCAAAAGGTAGGAACCCAACGCCCAAGCCTGCAGAAACCGCCTTTTGTATCGCCTCAAAACTTCTTACTTCAATGCGTGTTCTCATGACTTTATCAATCTTGCTCGCCTCCATGGCAAGTAGTCGCATCAAATTAGCGCTAGATTCCAAACCCACAATGTCATGATCAAGAATCTTTGCGTAGGTTAAGTTTTTAACTTTACTAAGTGCATGACCTTTTGGAAATACAGCGCACAAGCGATCAGTTTCATAATCATGTAGCTCTAGCCCATTGGTAATAGAGCCATTGATAATGAATCCAACATCGATTTCGGCAGACAAAAGACTTTTAACAACCTCATCACTCCACCGCTCTTGAACGACTACACGAAAGTCTGGATATTTTTTTAAAAATTTTGCAAGATCATTAGGGAAGCGATGCGTCATAACCGAGGTTGAGGCCATCACCTTGAGAACCCCTTTACTCCCGGTCTCGTAATCAGTCATTTCGGACTGCATCTTATTAATATCAACTAGTAGATCTTTGGCGTGCTTAACTAAAGCACGCCCAGCATTAGTCAATTCAATGCCGCGAGAAGATCTATCAAAAAGAGATGCTTTAAAGCGATGCTCCAGCAACGCAATGCGCCTACTTGCAGCCGCCAAACTCATGTTGGACTCATCGGCAGCCTTTGTAAGGCTACCTAGCTCTGCCGCCTTAACAAACAGAGCTAATGAATCTACATCAGGAAGCATATATTCTCTTCATAAAATTACCGCATTACAAATGGATTTCCGCTAACGGCGCCACTATTAATCCACACACTTTTAACCTGCAAGAATTCTTTGATAGCTTCTTGCCCATTCTCACGGCCTAGACCAGAGTCTTTGTAGCCGCCAAATGGTGCCATATAGCTAATCGCACGGTATGTATTAATCCAAATAGTACCTGCTTTTAATTTCTCTGACATACGTATGGCTCTGCCAATATCTTTTGTCCACGCAGCAGCTGCTAGTCCGAAGCGAATGTCATTGGCAATTCTCACAGCATCATCCTCATCCTTAAATTTGATGATTGACAGCACGGGGCCAAATACCTCCTCTTGCGCAATACGCATAGTATTTTTTACGTCGCCAAAAATAGTTGGCTCAACAAACCAGCCCTTTTCACAGCCAGGAGCTTTACCTGGTGAACCGCCCAACAGTAAGGTTGCCCCATCTTTTTTAGCAATTTCGATGTAATCAAGCACCTTCTTATATTGCGGCATCGTTGTCACTGGACCAACCTGAGTGGTCGACTCCATGGGGTTACCCATCTTCGCTGTTTTTGCCACTTCTAACAATTTAGCAACAACCTCGTCATAAATACTTTCCTGCACAAGTAATCTTGAACCAGCAATACATGTCTGCCCTGTTGCTGCAAAGATTCCAGATACCGCTCCAAAAACTGCCTGCTCGATATCTGCATCTTCAAAAATAATATTTGGAGACTTACCACCCAACTCCATCGCGGTGTGTTTTAAATGTGCTGCAGCCTGTTGATTAATTAATTTACCCGTGGCATCAGATCCAGTAAAGCTGATCTTGCTTACTAATGGATGCTCAACCAAAGCTGCGCCTACCTCCGATCCAAATCCGGTGATAACGTTAAATACACCTGGTGGGAAGCCAGCCTCCTCAAATAAACGAGCAAACTCAAGCGTGGATGCAGAAGTAAATTCAGAAGGCTTGATCACAATTGTGCAACCTGCAGCCAAAGCTGGAGCAATCTTCCATGCAGCCAACATCAATGGTGAATTCCATGGGGTGATTGCTGCTACAACACCAACAGGCTCATTTCGAGTAAAGCAAAAGTAACCCTTTTTATCGAGTGGCAAAGTACTTCCCTGAATTTTGTCAGCTAAACCACCGAAGTAGTAATACCACTGCGGAATGTAATTTAATTGTCCAAACATTTCGGCATATAGCTTGCCGTTATCCTGGACTTCAATCTCTGCCAATTTCTTTGCATCGCGTGCAATCAAATCACCAAGGCGATGCATAAGCATTCCCCTCTGACTTGCAGTCATTTCTGCCCATGCGCCTTTAGTAAGTGCAGCGTATGCGGCATTTACAGCCTTATCAACATCCTTTGGAGTGCATCTTGGAACCTCAGCCCAAACTTCTCCATTAAATGGATTGCTACTTTCAAACCAAGTGCCCTCTTCTGGGTTTACCCATTGACCGCCTACCAATAGTTGAAAACGCTTCATTTCCTACTCCAATCGATGTCTCATATAACTTTATGTGCCCCATTATTGCTATTAGCAAGGGAATATTGCTATCTTAAATTGCTATTGCTCTTTACATGAAATAGAATATTCTGATTGAATCCATTCCGAATACGCATAAGGGCAAATCGTGGACCTCAAACAGTTAAGAGCCTTAATCACTATAGCCGAAACAGGCAACGTCACCAAGGCTGCAGAGCTCTTAAATATCGTACAGCCTGCAGTCTCGCGGCAACTAAAACTCCTAGAAGAAGATGTTGGCACACCCCTGTTTGACAGGGAAAGTCATGGAATGAAGCTAAATGAAGCCGGAACAACCTTGGTTGAATATGCACGTCGAATCTTGAATGAAGTTGACAAGGCTAGAGCAGAAATCAGACCCTCGCAAAATTCAGTTAGCGGAATTGTTACGGTTGGCCTACTTCCAAGCACTTGCGATCTTTTATCAAGCGCTTTAATCAGTGCCATCAAGAGAGATTACCCAGAGATTCGAGTGCGCATATCCACTGGCTACGCTGGACATCTTCAAGACTGGCTAAGTAATGGAGAAATTGATGCAGCACTTCTTTATGACACCAAGCCTTCACCATCAATTCAGATTGAGCCCTTACTTGAAGAGCGATTATGGGTTATTGGACTCCCTAATTGTGGACTTAAGAAGAAAAATTTGAGCATTGGGGATTTGGTAGATAAGCCATTCATTCTCCCAAGTCAGCCACATGGCTTAAGAACTCTAGTAGACCAAGCCTGCAAGCTACTAAAGATAGATCTAAATGTAACGGCGGAAACTAACTCACTGAATGTGCAAAAAAGCCTAGTTCTTGGGGGTAATGGAGTAACAATATTGCCAAGTATTGCCGTTGCCGATGAACTCGCAAGGCAAGAGCTTGTTGGCTCGCCACTTCAGGATGATGCTTTAACAAGAAAGATTGTCTTAGCAACACCAACCACAAGAAGAATTACACCTGCAGCAAGATGTGTAACGACAGAACTAACCAGATGCATGAAAGATAAAGTTAGCACCGGGAGTTGGCCCGGTGCTAAATGGATTGTGGAATAAATCACCATCCACAGAATTACTCCATCTTTGCGCCGCTTACCTTAATAATCTCGGCGTAGCGTGTTAAGTCTTTTTTCCAGGTTGCCTGGAATTCTGCGGCAGACCCACCCTTAGGTTCAGCACCCATATAAGACAAACTCTTGATGACTTCAGGGGTTTTTAGAACATTATTAAGTGCTGTGTTTAGCTTTGCCACAACTGCATCTGGAGTGCCGGCTGGTACAGCAATACCAAACCAAGTGCTTAATGAAACACCAGGGTAGCCAGCCTCCTTCATAGTTGGAACATCAGGAATAGCAGCTAGCCTCTTATCGGCAGTTACACCGAGAGCGCGGACTTTGCCGCCCTGAATTTGGTTAATTGCACCGTTGTTAAACATGTAGTCAATTTGTCCACCCATGACATCCATAAGCGCAGGTGTATTTCCTTTATAAGGAATATGAAGAACAAAGATCCCAGCCTGCGATTTAAATAACTCACCAGTTAAATGTCCTGAGTTTCCATTTCCGCCAGATCCGTAAGAAAGTTTGCCTGGCGAGGCTTTAGCGGCCGCAACAATATCCTTTGCAGATTTATATGGAGAATCTGCCCTTACTAGCAATACACTCGGGACCGAAGTGAACTCAATAACAGGCACAAAGTCTTTGATTGGGTCAAAAGGCACCTTTGCATATAAATTCGGATTTGATGAGTTTGTTGAGCTAGTTGCCAAAAGCAATGTGTAACCATCAGGCTGCGCTTTAACAAATGCTTGAGTAGCAATATTACCGCCAGCACCTGCAATATTTTCAACAACTACTTGTTTTCCGAGTTGATTGTTTAAGCCAATACCAATCATGCGCCCAATCGCATCCGCAGAGCCGCCAACAGGCCAGGGAACGATAAGCTTGATAGGCTTATCAGGATAGTTTGATTGAGCATTTACCGCAAAAGAAAATGCACTCATAGCCAAACCGCAAATCATTGATTTTAAAAATACTCGCTTCATAAATTTCCTCCACTTAATTGCTATCATTTTTGCACTAGCCTAATCTGATTAAATTTCTAAATTAAAAAGGTTGTAATCCCAAAGTAGCGCGGAATCTATTTTTTACATAAACGCCGTCTCTAGAAGGCAAAGCTCTTGGTGGCTCATCTGCCGTAATTAATACTTGATTAAAGTTTGTTGCTGACTTTTGATTAATACGCTTAGCAATTTCAGCATATCCATCATCGGAGGTAATTAAATGAGCATCAGGGATCCCAGATGCCTTGGCAATCCCAACCAAATCAGCTCCTAAACTAGCGTGGCTACG
>JACCDK011912255.1_pt1 | contig 11339 bp, 9 predicted proteins | sample 7445871 | NCBI WGS metagenome assembly JACCDK01 (sample SAMN15323436, study PRJNA562643) | freshwater metagenome | isolation source: river surface water | place: USA:Blue River Watershed | collected 2017-08-15
CTCCCCTTGGCCTAGGCACAACACAAGCGCTAATTGTGGCTTTTTTTTCGTCGCATGTAACATTCACATCACCCGTAGCACAAGCTCATTTTGCAAGTGTGCCCGTGCAGGATTTCCTTGTCACCACCTCACTCGCATGGAGCCTCATGTCCCAATTGATACGTTCTCTCGTTGGTTTTCTTGTTTTGACATTCTCAACACAAAAAATAGCCCGAATCAAAAAAACTCAATAATTACAAAGGAGAAGTTTTTTCAAAAGTAAATCTTATGACTTCATCGGTTTTTTGACATATATTTGTTCAATATATTATTTGACACAATTAGGCTTTCTGTTACAATAAAAGATGATGGGTGACAAGATTGATACCAAAAAGAGCCTTGCTGAATTTTTTGATGACCGTCTCAAATTGGCACGTACAGAATGTCACGTGAGTGTTTCGGATGAGACTCATGTTTACGTTCTCAATATTTTACTCAAATTTGCCAACAGTGAGCACTTTTTTACGACTGATGAGAAGGGTAAAACCGATTTACGCCCCTTAGCATTAAGGCTTTATGATGCTGTCTTTAGTGAGGATGTATTAAAACGCGCCAATCACTTAAGATCGCTGGGCGATTCTGCTCTTTTTCAGGCCGGTTATTTGCAACCATCCCCTCTTATCTCCAGTGCAAAAAAATCCTACACGATTCGCATGGGCGAATCCGCTTATCAGAACCTTTCACAATTAACGACGGTTTCCCCTCCCTTGGCCTCTGTGTTTGAGGAGCTCGCCCACAAATTCACACGGCTGACGGATGTGATTCATCTTGCCACACATCAAAAATCGGATCTTAATATTTTGCAAGGACTCGATGAATTTTATCGAACACGCTCGCCTGAATTAAGAAAGCGTCTGATTGAGTTGGGACTGCGTGAGACAGGGTTGGATGAAAAGCATCTCACACAATAGGATGATATGAAAACTCGCAGAAAAATTCTGCCACGCCATCGGTCCAATTGTAAAAAATCAAAATTCATCTTCAATTCATCAATACCATAAGAAATTTTATGCGTCGTCATCACACGATAAAATATAATTTATCCACAATTTATAATGGCTTCACCTTCACACTATAATCGTGCGTTTGATTTATTAATCTTAAGCTTTTGATTGGCTTGAACCGCATTTTTGGAAAGATTGTTCCACTTTTTTAGATCATCAACGGAAACACCATATTTGCGGGAGACACTCCACAAAGTCTCACCACTGGCAACTTTGTGATACATCACATTACCTTTAGCTTTTGCCACAGATGAACCACTGCCAAGAGCTCCCGGTTTGAGCGTGAGTGACTGTCCGACGCGAATATTATTATTTTTGAGACGATTGGATGTTTTTAATTCTGAAACACTCATGCCATAGCGTTTGGCTATCGCACCCAAACTATCGCCTGCCTTCACTTTATAAATATCAGGCCGTGTCGCTGATTTACTCAAGGTGCGTGTCTCATTTTCCCCCATTTGCGGACCAGCAATGGCAACTGTGGGCGGAGCGGGCTCTGGCGTTAATTCAGCAACAACGTCTTCGGGAACAGATTCATCAAATTGAACCGTACCGTCAAGACCTTTAACCATCGCCGGAGCATCCACTTGAGCGAGCTCAACCGTTTCTGGATTTGGTGCTGATGCAATCATCACAGGAATTTTAGATTCTCCTGTTTGTGAATTTTTTGGAGCTTTTGGAGCTTCAAGAACAACAGGATTTTCTTGTTCTTTTAAAATAATATTCGCGACACCTGAACCACCTGATCCAGTAATAACAGGCTCTTGGTAAGCGAGAACTTGTCCTGAATCTTTACCTTTTTTATAGTACACGAGTGACTGCCCCACTTTGAGACGAGCATTTTTTCTTAGTTTATTCCAGCTGGCAAGTTTAGCTTCAGAGACCCCTTGACGCTTGGCAATCTTTGATAAGCTATCTCCCGGCCTAACTTTGTAAGTCATCGTTTTAGTTTTAGAGGATGAACTGCTGTGAGACTCTGTATTCACTGTTGCCATCGCGACTAGAGTTGAACGCGTCGCAGGAATCACAAGACGTTGACCCGTCGATAGTTTTGACTTTGGACTGATATCATTAGCTTTTGCTAATTCGGTCGCATTAATTTTGTATTTTTTAGCAATTGTATTGATGGTTTCTCCGCGTCCCGCTTTATACTCTAGTAATGAAACGCGACGATCCGAAGGCACTTGAGCGTAATTGGCTAAGAATGTTTCTTTTGTTCCTTTGGGAATATGAACTTCGTAGCTTTGTCCTGGAGGAGTCAAACCGCGTACCAAATCGGGATTGAGTTCTTTAAGAATCTCAGGTGTTGACTGACTGCAATTTGCCAATACATTAATATCAGTGGCATCAGGCACTGTCACGCGATCAAATTCCATCGGTTGGGCAAAGCTCTTGTCATTATAACCATAGCGTTTGTAATTCTTAACAATGTGACGCGCTGCCAAAATTTTAGGAACGTAATCTTTTGTCTCCTGACGAAGAACACGGGAGCGCGCAGAAGATAAACGCCAATAATCTTTGGTTCCCGCTTTACGAATGGCTCCGTTAACTTTCCCTGGCCCCGCGTTATAAGCTGCAAACGCCAAATACCAATCGCCATAAACATTATATAAGTCTTTTAAATGACGAGCCGCCGCACGTGTCGCTTCTTCGAGGTCATGGCGATCGTCAACAAAAAAATCATTATGCAAGCCGTACATTTTTCCTGTGCTTGAAATAAACTGCCAAGGACCATTTGCCGAGGCTGTTGATTTTGCCGTCAAATTAAATCCGCTCTCTATCATTGCCAAATAAATCAAGTCACGAGGAGCACCTTCTTCGTCTAAGATTTTATCAATTGTTGGACCGTACTTGCCAAGTCTCATCACCCAGCGATCAAAATTAACCTTTAAATTGCCCTGAAAAATACCAATCCATTTTTGAACAGCTGGATTCATGGCATCTGGAAAGGAATTTTGTGCCGTTGGCTTCCAAACTTGAGCCATTTCTTGCTGAGCTTTTACTTTATCTTTATTCTGGCGAGCTAAATACTGACTGCTTCGGGGTCCTGTCTGAGAGGTGAGTCCTCCAGAACAGGCCGATAAAGCGACTGAAAAGGCGACAAGAGCAGGCAAAAAAGCACGACGTAAACCCTGACGCCAACCTTTAAATGCGTTCTTCTGAAATTGTAACTCTCTTACTTTCAATCCTAGCCCCCTAAGATACTGTCCGAACAGGTTGCCTGAACGGTTTCAGTCACACATAGGTCAAAGAGTCAAAAGATGAACATCCTTGTCCTATTAATACATATACGGATGAGAATGTCAAAAGTTGTATTCTTATAAAAAAAATCTTCCGTATTTTTGTTAGGCTTAACCCCTAACACTTAAGACAACCACTATCACCCAACTTGAACCCCAAAGGCAAGGAAAAACTCGGGATAAGTTTTCAAATCATTGATATTGCATGGTTTTATTTTCAGGCACGCCTGCACTTTTAAAGCTGTATAAGCCTTTTGTCGGGCATTAATGTTTAAAGTGTCTCATGCCCGTCAGGTACATAGCGACACCCGCTTCATCGGCGGACTGTATCACTTCGGCATCCTTTACCGATCCCCCCGGCTGAACAACGACGGCAATCCCTTGCGAAGTAGCCACATCGAGACCATCACGGAACGGAAAAAAGGCATCACTCGCCAAAGCGACTCCTGATAAGCCGGCCTCACCAAAGAACTCTTTTGCCTTTGCACAGGCGATTTTAACAGATTCCACGCGACTCATTTGTCCGGCGCCAATGCCTCGGGTTTGACCCTCTTTAGCAAAAACAATCGCATTTGACTTCACATGTTTAACAACCTTCCATGCAAAATCCGCATCTTCAAGGCCTGCTTCACTGGCTTGGGTCTGAGTGACACAGGTCAAATTCTTAACTGCAACTTGTCCTTGATCCGAATCCTGAATGAGCATCCCGCCCGCAACCGAGCGTACGGCTTGATCCTTTGGTTTAGCAAAAAAATCCTGTATTGCCAAAACGCGTAAATTTTTCTTTGTCCCTAAAATTTCAAGTGCCTCTGTCGTGAATTCAGGCGCTACAACAACCTCAAGGAATAAGGCTACCAATTCCTTGGCTGTATCAGCATCTACCGATCGATTTAACGCAACAATGCCTCCAAAGCAACTGGCAGGATCAGCTTGTTTGGAGCGTAAAAAGGCCTCGCGAGCATTATTCCCGATAGCCACACCGCAAGGATTCAGGTGTTTTACAATAACGGACGCTGGTTTATCAAATTCCAACACACATTGGTAAGCCGAATCCGTATCTAATATATTATTGTAAGATAATTCCTTCCCCTGTAAAAACGTAGCTTTTGCCAATCCCCAAGGCAACGTCGGATTTTTATAAAAAGAGGCTTTTTGATGAGGGTTTTCACCATAACGCAATTGTTGCTGTGCAGACAAAGGCAATGCAAAATTTGCCGTTAAGGGCGTTTGTTGATTTAGCAACCGTTGACGCAAGTAATCACTGATAACGGCATCATAATACGCAGTTGTTTCAAAAACTTTGATTGCCATTTTTTGACGGAACTCATAACTCACACCTGATTCGGACTTCATTTCTGCCAAAAATGTTTCATAATCATTTGGATCAACTAAAACAACAACATCTTGATAATTTTTGGCCGCCGAGCGAAGCATGCTCGGACCACCAATATCAATATTCTCTATCGCATCTTCAAGCTCAACATCCTTCTGTGCAATCGTCTTTTCAAACGCATAAAGATTAACAATGACAAGATCGATGTTTTGGATCCCGTTTGCTAACATTTGTTCGCGATGAAGCGCGGAATCACGTTTACCGAGCAAACCCCCATGAACTTTCGGGTGCAATGTTTTCACACGCCCTTCCAAAATTTCAGGACTGCCTGTAAAAGTGCTGACATCAATAACCGTTAATCCTGCCTCGCGTAAAATTTTTGCAGTGCCACCAGTAGATAAAATCTCAACACCCGCCGACTGAAGTATTGTTGCCAATGGAATAAGACCCGACTTATCGGTACAGCTTATGAGTGCGCGTTTAATTTTCATTTGTCGTCTCCTTTAATTTTGCTAAAATTTCTTGTTTACGTTGTTCAAATAAATCTTTAATCATAGCTGTGATCGATCCAATCACCCCGCCAGAAATCATGCGATCATCAACACTGCTGACAGGAATGATACCCATGACTGAATTTGTCACAAAAACTTCCTTAGAATGAGATAATTCCTCAGGCGTTAGAATACCTTCTTGCAACGCCAATTTCTTTTCTTTCAAAAGTTTGGTCAATTCATTCTGAAAAATCCCTGTCAAATAGCCCTGATCTTTAGATACCGTAAATAATTTAGAATCTTTATCCACCCAAAAAATATTAGCCGATGTGCACTCTGTGATTTTACCGCGTGGATTGATAAGAATGGCATCATCATAACCCAATTCTTGGGCTTCCGCTCGCGCAAATTTCTTTAAGCCGTAACTTGTGCTTTTTAAGCTCACCAAAGGATTGCATTCATTATAGAGATGCTTGGCTGTACGCAAACGATAATGTGTTTTTTGAGCCTTCAAATCATGATTTTGACATAACACAACAGTATGAAGTGCAATTTGAGATTTTTCCTCACCTGGATTTTCACTTCGTGACGGCGACATGATGATTTTAAAACGAGAGTCTTGATGCCCGCACTTTTCATGAAGTGTTTTTATAATCGTTTTAAAATCGTGTTGAGGAAATTCATACCCCAAAAAGGTGATAGACCATTCCAAGCGCTGAAGATGAGCCTCTAAAAACAAAACTTCTCCTTCTGTCGTCACAAAACTTTCAAAAAAACCCATACCAAATTGATAAGATAAGTCTGTGACGGGTATAAACGATTGATTTTCTTTTAGATATTCACCATTAATATAACACCAGCTCATAATAAGCCTTTCTTGAAAACAAGACCTCTTTAAATTTGCCCCATCATAGCCAGAAAAGCGTTCTTTGGCAAATGTCGTCGCATGAGAGGATGAAAAAGCCAGAGTTGCCCTTTTTGTAGACTCTGACTATAATAAGATTTTGTTGAAAGGCCTGTATGATCGATACATTTTTTAATCAAACCTTTAACTGCAATATTCTGACATCACAAGCGGTGATCACGCCAAAAGAGCTACGTCAAAGCCTTCCTGCAACATCTCAGGCTCTGCAAAGCGTTTTAAAAGCACGGCGTGACATTTGTAACATTTTAGATGGCAAAGATTCTCGGCTCATCGTCATCGTGGGTCCCTGCTCGATTCATGACCCAAAATCGGCCATGGAATATGCTCATAAATTAAAAAATTTAGCCGACCAATATCAAGATGAAATCGTTACTATCATGCGTGTTTATTTTGAAAAACCGCGCACAACAACAGGGTGGAAGGGCTTAATTAATGATCCCAATCTTGATGATTCTTTTGATATTGACCAAGGTCTGTATTTGGCGCGAAAACTTTTAATTGATATCAACTCTCTTGGACTCGCGTGTGGCACAGAAGCCCTTGATCCTATCACTCCGCAATACATAGCCGAGTTGATTTCATGGTCTGCTATTGGCGCACGCACAACGGAATCTCAAACGCATCGTGAAATCGCTTCTGGTTTATCAATGCCTGTTGGTTTTAAGAATGGTACAGATGGTAATATTTCTGTTGCCATTAATGCTTTAAAATCTGTTTCTACTTCCCATCATTTTTTAGGCATCGATGAAGAGGGACGCGTAACAAAATTTGAAACACGGGGCAACGCCTACGCCCACATCGTTTTGCGCGGAGGCGAAGAATCAGGTCCCAATTACAGCCCCGATCATCTGGAAAAATCAAAGCAGGAACTCGAACGTGCTGGTCTTAAATCCAATATTGTCGTCGATTGCTCGCATGCGAATTCTTATAAAGATCACACGCTCCAACCTTTAGTTCTAGAAAGCCTCGCTCAGCAAATCGAAAAAGGCACGCCACAACTTGTTGGTGTGATGATTGAAAGCAATCTTTTTGAAGGCAATCAACCGATTACAGAAAAGCGCACTGACTTAAAATACGGCGTCTCACTCACAGATAAATGTGTTGATTTTGCCAGCACAGAAAAAATGTTTGCACGATTGGCAAAGGCTCTTGAACAAAGAGTTTAATCACATTCTACGGCTTAGCAATTTCTTGGCGATAGGCTTTGATATCATTTTCAAACTGATTGCGAACTCCAGGCTTTAAAATCATCGAAGGAACATCAAATCCGGGATCAAAATAATACGTTCCTGAAAACTCCATAAGATTAGATTGATTGGGAACAGGCTTTAATGTCCATGATCCCGATATCCGCTTCATGTTACCATTGATCATGCGATAATCATACCGATATTGACCTTGCCCTGCTTGAGTTTCGTCAATTTGAATTTCATACACAAACCAGCGATCTGAAATCGGCCAAGGATAGTTGACAACATAGAGCGCATAATCACGCCATTTCTGATTTGGCTTGCGATTTGTATCAGACGGTGTTGAAATTTTTTTGGCATAGGCCTGTGCTTGCTCAGCAGTAGCAACTTCATCCAACTCAACTCCCGCCACACCTTTTAAATCAAGTGTTTGACTCACGATTAAATTTTTTAATAATTCATTAAATGAATTGGTATTCGTTAAAACTTTGAAAACTTTATCCGGCGATCCTTCAAACCAAACGCGATTATGTAAAATCGCCTCTGTCGACTTGGCGGGCAAATCAACTTCTAGCCACAATCTTTTCTTAAACAATTCTTGATCTTGTTCTAAGACTGTTGCTTTGGGATCCGCACAGAACGCTTGCAGGGCAAATCCCGATACCAATGCAAAAACAATTAACACATAAGATAAAATTTTATAGAATGATGGCATTTTCATGCCTATAATCTACACCAGTGCAATCCATTTGCAAAGTTATCCTTAAAAAATTTTTTATCACATTCTTATTAGAACTTTGACACTAAAATTTATTCATTTATATGTGATGTTTCACAGGTGTTTCACAAATGAGTATTATTGTTTCACAATTTTTCAGAAATGGCAGGAAATGCGACTTTTATTGTATTAGAGGGAATTTTTGGAATGTTCCACGTCACAATTTAATGTTTCACAACGGTTTCACGATTTATATTGCAGTGTGTCAAATACGGTAAGTTATCAAGAGCTTTGAATCACCCTTGCAAGAGCAAAAATTCAGCACAAATGCTTAGTAAATTATTATCTTGAATTTGCATATTATCCCCTTTTTTATTTTATTCTTCTGCTGATGCTGGCACATGCTGAGCATATTGAGCGCGCTCTTCTTGTACTTTTGTCAATTTTTCTTGCACACGAGCCGAATGACGTTCATTACGTGCTGACGAAAGTTCCATTTGCAATCCCTCAATTTCTTCATCGGCTTCTTTTACTTTAGCTTGATAGATTTGAGTTTGTCCTTTGGCTGTAAAGGCATTCTCCCCCGTCACTTGACCCGCAATATCAAGTGTGGCTCGCCCCGTATCGGTCACAGCACCCATCGCTGATTTTAAACTGCCATCACTTGACTGCGTCGCACTATAGACTTGACCAGTGGTTTGAATCACTTGTCCGGCAATCTGCGTGGCTTCTTTAATCTGAGCCCCCAACACAGGATTATCACACAACGATTCAACGGCACTTCCAACAAAGTTACCCCCTTGTTGTATTGTCGTTCCTGTTTGCATAATCGTAGCGGTATTATCCGCCGTCACTTCGGCTCGTTTTTGATCCATATTTGGCATTTTAACTGACGACATACGATCCTCACTTTAGAAAATAATTTTAACCTTCACGCGCTTGCTTTTTCTTTACTCCTGCGACAATTCCTGCTGTCGCTCCTACTAAAAGCGCCACTCCTGCAACAATCCACCCTGCTACAGGAACTACCGATGCAGCTCCTGCCACTCCAACACTTGCTGTTGCCACCGCACTTGCTCCAACGGCTGTTCCCGCTGTTACAACCGCGCCCGCAACTCCTGCTGTAGCCGACACAGCACCACCAGTTGCACCTGTCGCTACAGCTCCTGCACCTGCCGTTGCTGCAGCACCCCCAATTGCAACGCCAGCCGAACTTGCCACACCGGCCGTCCCTAATGAAGCGACTCCCGCAACACTCGCACTTGTTGCACTTGTTACAGCAGAAACCTGACTGACGGTTGTTCCAATTCCTTGAGCGGATGCTTGAGTGACTGCTCCTACCTCTTGCACATGACTGGCAGCGGTGAGTGTTGCACTTGCTGATGAACTCACTGGCGATGCCGTTCCTGACAATCCTTGTGCTGATTCGGATAAATACTGTGCGAGTAAACTTTGCAACGTGCTATCTGTGCTTTTTTCGACTGATTTTTTTGCAACATATTTTGCTGTATCAACTCCCGCATCTGAGATTTTCTCAGCCGTTTCAATTTGACGCTGAGTTTCTATCTCGGCTCGTGTGGGTTGTTGTGATGTGATGTTTTTTACCATAAAATCCTCAAGATGGCGGAGTTATCATTAATGCCACCTTATGCTCTCTTTTATTAAGCAATTTGAACGCCAATTTACTAACTAAAAAATCAAATGATATTAGCAACTTAAGTTTTTAACACTGCCAAAGTGATGACGCTACGCCTCAGAGTGAGGATACGCAAGACCACAAAAGACATTTGTTAGATTTTTGTTAAAATATAAAAAAAAAGATTTTCACGATTGACATAAAATCTCTTGTCACATGCCTTAAATCCGTACTATATATCATTAACCTTTGAAATTTAATTTTTAACAAATAACAATGCAATCGTTGGCAAATCAAGCATTGTCGCCGTTTTCCTAATTAATATCCAAAACGGCAGGAGAAGCTCATGGTAAGTGTTTTAAAAAAAACTGAGATCAGTAAAGATTTTTTGGGAAAAACAGAAGATGCCATTCGTCTCATTTTCTGGATTGAAATCCCAGAAAAGGGCAAAGATCAAATTTTTGTCCGCTTTCTTGAAAAGCGAGGCGATGGCAAGATTCTAAAAGTTCTTGGTGACAGACGTGAGATGGATTCAGATTGTTTTCGTTCTCTAACGGATCGTTACCTTGTGGAATGGCTTTACGACGAGTGTCAAATTGAATCCTTGGATCATTGTGCCATCGTCCCCCGTCATAAAATTCCAAATTTTTTAGCCTTACTTTCTAAAGGTCGAAGTTTCTTGTATGGCAAATCAAAAGAAAAGCTTACGATGCTCCCTGATCCTGCTCGCCCGATTTTACGCGTTGTCAAAGAAGCGGGTGGCAATGTTCAGCTTTCGGTTAAGTACCGTGCGGGGGATGAATTAAAGGATCTCGAAAAAAATGGTGTTTTGGTTGAAAATCCTCTTTGGGTTCGAAATGACGATCATATTTTTGAGATTGAACAGCATGAAATTTTTAGAAAATGGCCCATGCTCAAAAAGGGCAAATTCATGCTCGGTTCACATCAAGCCCACGATTTCTTATTCAATCAAATTCCTCGTCTCAAACAAGAGATAGAAGTTGATATTGATAAAGGCGTTTCCATTCGGGAATCATCGCGCGCCATTCGCCCTCAATTCATGGTTGATATCGCTGTTGAGACCAAACGCATCACACTCACACCCAAAGTGTCCTATAATAATCAAGTTGTGCCTCTTTTAAAGGAAATAAAAGACGAATTTTTATTTTTTCAACGTGACGAAAGTGGCAACGGCGAATACATCAAACGCGATATTGAGACCGAATCACGCGCACGCTCACTCATCACACAAGCCCATCCTGCCTTAAAAGAAAAGCATCCCTACTGCTTGCAACTTATTTTTGGAAAATCAGCTGAAAGTTGTTTCCCGCTTATGCTCGACATCATGGATGATATGCCCTCACAGTGGCAATGGTCAGGAATTGAACATTTGACAGATAAAAAAATCATCACACGAAGTTGGGGCATGACTTTTGAAGTTCGCATGAGTGAATCCGATGAAGTTGTCGTTATGCCAACCTTTAAATGTGGAGATGAACTTTTAAGCATGTATGATTTGTTTAAAAGTAAAAATAAACTTAAAAAAGTTATCCAGTTGAATGACAGTCATACTCTTGCCATTTTATCTTCTGACATTTGTGATTTTTTTGAATACTATATTGAGCGTGGAGCCATCGACAAATCGCGTGAATTTATGACTTTGCATGCAGGCGATACGGCTGATTTGGAACGTCGTATTTAAACTTTGGCCGATTCTCATGTTGTTCGCACCTCTTGGGATGAAGCCTCAGAGCGTCTTTGCA
>JACCDK010394140.1_pt1 | contig 11333 bp, 12 predicted proteins | sample 7445871 | NCBI WGS metagenome assembly JACCDK01 (sample SAMN15323436, study PRJNA562643) | freshwater metagenome | isolation source: river surface water | place: USA:Blue River Watershed | collected 2017-08-15
AAAACATCAATGTCAGGCAAATTAGCGGCGATGATAAGTGTAGCCATGCCTAGGCCAGTCTTGTGCTTCAGACCGGCCTCCCCCAGCGCGGCCCCGGCAAGGCTATGTGCAAGATTGTCCATCCCCCATAGTTGCAGGCAGAAGCCCAGAAGCCAACAGGCTTGTGCAGGCCGGGACGAAACGGGGGGGCAGAAGGGCTGCTGGCGGAGACGGAGTCCGCCTAACATGGATTTGGCCCTGACCGCTTGTGATTAGCCGGGTAGCCATAAAGCCCAGTAAATTAAACATTGTCAAAGATATGATGTTCGAGATTGTTCGCTTGCGTTTCTGCAAAGCCACCCTATTTTAGGGGAACGGTTTTGGGAACAGAGAAGGCGATGCCAAAAAAACTTAGCCATGCGTTAACCCAGCTGAAGGTGAAGAACGCTAAGCCCGGCCGACACGCGGACGGGGGCGGGCTACATCTGCTTGTCAAAGAGACCGGCGCGCGGTCATGGGTGTTTCGTTTCATGCTTAAAGGACGGTCTCGCGACCTTGGCCTGTCGCGCTGCCCAGAAGCATCAGTCTTGCTCAAAATATCTGGAGGTTCAGAGCTTAGTTTGGCTCAAGCGCGTGATATTGCTGCCATTTATCGTTTGAAAGTGAGGGCCGGGATCGACCCACTTGAGGAGCGCGAGCAGGCGGCTGCCGAAAAGGAAGCCACTTCGCAAGCTGTAAAAGCGAAGGTGATTAGCTTTAAGACTGTCGCTGAGGCTTACATTGACGAGAATGAAGAAGGCTGGCGGAACGGCAAACACCGCCAACAGTGGCGAAATACTCTGTCCACGTATGTCTATCCGGTAATCGGCGATTTGCCAATTTGCGATGTCACCACCCACCATGTGCTGGAGATCCTTAGGCCTATCTGGAAAACGAAGTCAGAAACAGCAAGCCGGGTTCGAGGCCGCATCGAAACTATCCTCAATGCAGCCAAGGCTGTCGGTTATCGTGAAGGTGACAACCCAGCCCTTTGGCGCGGGCATATTGACAAAATTCTGCCGAAACTTGATCCGCTGTCCCGTGGCCACCACAAGGCAATGGATTACGAAAATGTCGCAGTGTTTTTGACGGAACTGCGTGCAAAGCAGGGGGTGGCTGCCTTGGCGCTAGAGTTTACCATCTTGACCGCTGCTCGGACTGGCGAGGTCATTGGCGCAACTTGGGATGAAATCGATTTAGGCAAAGCCATCTGGACGATCCCCGCAACGCGAATGAAAGCTGGGCGCGAACATAGGGTGCCGCTTCCTGACCGCGCAGTTGATATCCTGAAGACCGTAAAACTACTCAACCAAGACCGAGTTTTCGTTGGCAACAAGGGCAGGCTTTCCAGCATGGCCATGGCGATGCTCCTGCGGCGTATGGGGCAAGACTCAACGGTCCACGGCTTTCGCTCCACTTTCCGTGACTGGGCTGCTGAACGGACGGAATACTCGCATGAAGTATGCGAGATGGCACTTGCTCATACCATCGATAATAAATCGGAGAAGGCTTATCGGCGCGGAGATCTTCTTGAGAAAAGACGGCTTTTAATGAACGATTGGGCCGCGTTTTGTTCTGGCTATGGCGTTGATTGCGGAAAAGTAACTGCAATCAGGAAGGCATCAGCGTGACGCGGGGTGTTAAAGCGGGGACAAAGAGGGGCCACTACAACCGGTTTAGCAAACCTCGGCTGAAAAAGATGGCGGAGCATATCCGCAACGGAAACTTTGACCGTGACGCTGTTGCGCACGTGTTTGAAATTACAGGCAGTTTCCCAAACTTCCTAATCGCTCAAGCAATTCGAGCAGGAGAAGCATTTAATCTCAATAGGTTGGCCATTGCCTTAGAGCAACTAGGCAACCCAGCAAAACCGCTCAAGCACGTGAAAGCTTTACCTTTTTGGATGATAAAGGCTGCGCTGAAGTATCAAAAGGGATTAACGCTCAACAGTGCCCTTGGCCTTGGGCCGGACTATCATGAGGACCCAAAATGGCGGGCTTACGAACGTTTTATGAGTGCTGAGTTTAGAAAACGTAGCGAACCAGACCCTGAGCGCAAATTAACCCGCAGCAAACTAGATATTGAACGCGAACTAAACAAAAAATGGCCCCACCGGGTGCCCGGCCAATTTCCGAAGTTAGAACAGGCTATACGAAGCACCCTTCGCGGTGATGGGATACCTTTAGAGGTGTATCGCTCGCAAGTAAGGCGCAAGTTCAGGAAGCAGCTAGAACTCGAGATTTTAAAAAAGCGTGTCATCTGACAGGCTACGGATCACTCAGTACGTATGCGTTCATCGCAACACATATGAGGTCCGTTATGCAACCAATTTTCATATCCGTAACTGAAACCGCCTTGGTGCTGGGTCTAGGACGCACCAAGATTTACCAACTTCTGAACTCTGGAGACCTTCGTAGCACCCGAATTGGGGGACGGCGGCTGGTCGAGTTTGCCTCTGCTGAGCGTTTTGCACATGAGAGCTTAGTGGATCTGATGGCAGGAGAAAAGCAATGCTCTGCCCTGTAAAGATTGAAGATCAACAAGCTGAAATTCAGAAGACATGGTCAATTTTTCACGTTCATGCTCAGCGCCCGATCTCGTTACGTGCAATTTGGCCCAAACGTGTGCCGGGTTCCAAGAAAATTCGGAACGTTACCTTCACAGCTAAGAAGTACCCCAACATTGCTGACCGTCAAAAAGCATTTGAAGATATGGCGCTCAAGCTCAATGCTATGGGCTATAATATCTATATCGTCTTGAACCCTATCGATCCAAGTTTCGAAGGGGACGAGGAAAACGAACTAGCTGTTGGTGATGCGCACATCGCAAGCCGTCGCTATCTCTTTATTGATTTGGATCGTGCCCAAACGGATCAGCCTGCAACTGACGATGAAATGGACGAAGTGTTCCGGATCGCTGGAGCGATTGAAAGGGAATACTTTTTCAGTAAGGGGCGCGAACCCATCACCGTAAATTCAGGCAACGGCGCACATATCTATCTGCCCATTGACCTGCCCAATGACGGTGTCAGTAAACTTAAATGCCAGCAAATGCTGCAATCGTTAGCGGCTAAGTACGACACGGCAAACGTAAAGGTCGATCAGAGCGTCTATACAGCTAGCCGCATTACAAAGGTACCGGGCTGTATCGCACGTAAGGGTCTGGAGGTGCCTGACGATACCGGTTTCAACGAACGTTATTACCGCATGGTTTCGGTGCTCGAATGAAGCCGCTGTCTACCGACGAATTTCAGCAGATGTTGGATGACTTGGTCGCAGAGGGCTTTGGCTCGGGAGGTGCGTTCACTGCGCCTCCTAAAGCGTTGTCCACTGTAAGTCCGCTTTCACCTCTAGGCCAAATGTTGTCGACACCCAGCGATCATGACATTTCCGTGCTTGAAGACCTGCTGTCCTATGTTTCTTCCGACACTGAGTACGGTACTGGTTCCATCTTCGGCCCGGACGGGTTGCCCCTCCCGCACTATTGGTTCGCTGTCGTGGTCGCTGTTGGTCGCGGATATGGTGAAGCGGGCAAGGAAGCCGTTAAGAAATGGTCGCAGCAGAGCAAACGCTACACTGAAGATGGTTTCGAGCAAGCTTGGAAACAGCATAAAAAACATCACGACAACCCCATCACCATGGGTTCGGTTTTCAAGTTGGCGAAGACCTTGGGGTGGCAAGCTTCTGTTGTGACTTCATCACCGCCTACCGGATCTGCTAACCGCTTCCGTCTCCTCGACCGCAAAGCAATCATGGCCATTCAGCCTATCCAGTGGCGGATTAAAGGGTTGCTCCCAACTACGGGCATCGCCGCGATCTTTGGTCCGAGCGGTTCAGGTAAGTCGTTTCTGGCCAAGGACCTAGGGGCATGCATCGCACTGGGCGAAGACTGGTTCGGACACAGGACAACGCCGTGTGACGTCACTTACGTGATGCTTGAGGGTGAAGGGGGACTGCGTAACCGCGTAGAAGCTTGGGAAGCGCACAATGGAAAACTCCTCCCTTCTGGCTTTAAAGCCATGCCTCAGCCCTTCCAATTGGCCGACCCTGAGCAGGTTCAAGAGTTGGGCGCGCTCCTCCCCTCAGGAGGTGTTGTGATAATCGACACATTTAACCGGGCAGCGCCGGGACTGGACGAAAATTCAAGTCAGGACATGGGCCGCATCCTCGCAGGTATGAAGCGCTTACAGGAGATTACAGGCGGGCTGGTGCTGGTTGTTCACCATACCGGTAAGGATGCATCTAAGGGAATGCGCGGCCATAGCTCGCTGCTTGCTGCACTAGATGGCTCCATCGAGGTGGAACGCACTGCCACCAGCCGCTTCTGGTCTGCCGCTAAGGTGAAGGATGGTGAAGATGGCAAGCAGGTGGCCTTCCAGTTGCACCGTGTGGTTCTGGGCACTGATGCAGACGGTGACGAGATCAGCAGTTGTGCAGTTGGTCCTGATACTATTGCAATTTTCAAGCCCAGTGAACCTTCAGGCAAAAGTCAGAGGTCTGCTCTTTCAACTATACGGCGTTCGCTTAGCTCATCATCCGATGCCGGCCACGCTGGGTGCGATCCGCAGACACACTGCCTTAAGGTCGAAGATGCCATCACGGAGGTAGCGGCCACGCTGGCCACGGTGGAAACCAACAAGCGCAGGAACCGCGCCCGTACTTTGGTGCAGGGACTAACTTCGGGTGGCTACTTGCAGTCAGGCATTGACGGCAGTGGGGAGGCTTGGCTGTGGCAGTGAATGAGTGTCCAGAAAAAAACGTCCAAAGTCCAACCCCTATAGGGGGTTTGGACTTCTTGGACATGGACCGCTTGATAAAATATCCAGAAACTAAGGTTTTGGACTTTTTGGACACCCTCACCTTTGCTCTTGCTTTGATGAGGTCAACGAACAATTCAGCTAGTGCCCGTCTGGCGCGCACCTCAGCTTATGTAATGTAAGAAATCGGACTAGTGCCACTTCCAAACATCATCTCAGGCAAAACAAAACGCTGCAAAGCCAAGTGCAAGGCACGCGGTGACCAATGTCGTAACCCAGCCGCTTATGGAATGGCAGTCTGCCGCTATCATGGCGCACGTGAGCCGGAAACTATCATGCGAGGTGCAAACCATCCGCAGTATAGGCACGGCCAAGAAACGATCAAAGCGAAGGCAGAACGCAGCCAACGGCTGCGTGAGTTGAGGGAGCTTGAGGCACTATCATTTGCCCTAGGTATAGCGAAAGGGCCTAAGTGGCGGGGACGAAAGCCAGGATGCATCGTGGCTCAATGCTATGCACCGCCTGGCGGAGCTAGAGATACGAATGAAGGCTATTATAGTTTGAAGGTTGAAGGCTCAGATTGGGAATGAGTTTCGTGGTCGCGAATGACTAATTATGGGTGGGAAGGCGACGGTCTGCTTTTATTTGTGCAATAGCATATGGTAGACCTTCGTGCATCAGGTGGCGTGCCGCCAGCTTCAATGGATGAACAATCCCCGTGCGCTAGAGGTTCGCCGCCTTTGTCAATGGTTGGGTTCTTCAGCGTCCGCCGCTCAACGCTTCACCCGGTCGAATAGATCAACTAGTTCATTAAACTTTACCCGCTGTTCGGCGGCATCTCCGGAAGCAATCGCTTCGGCGACGCAGCATGAAGCATGGTCCTTGAGGATCGCGGTCTCGACCTTAGCGAGCGCTGCTTTCACCGCCTGCACCTGGTGCAAAATATCGATGCAATAGCGGTCGCTGGCGACCATCTGTGCAACGCCTCGCACCTGGCCCTCAATACGTTTCAAGCGGTTAATCGTATCGCTACGGTCCTTCGCCATACTTATGCCCTCTTGCTATACCCTACTGGGGTATCATATATATTGAACCCAATACAAAGGATGCAAGTGCAAATGGAAATAGAACATCTGTCTAGGCGAACATTGCTCGGAGGAATTTGTACGGGCGCGGCCTTTGCCGCTGTGCCTTCCTGGGCGCAAGGCCATAGCATACATGGCGGGCATGGGAGCAGTCACGGACGCGGCGGTCCCCGCATTCCGGCAGGCTTCGGCGAACTCAGCGGTGAGGTTATTGACCTGACTGTGGGCAGTGGCCATCGCATCGTCGAAGGACGGCGTGGGCCGGGTATTGCCGTCAACGGTAGTGTGCCGGGACCACTGATCCGTCTGCGTGAAGGGCAGAATGTTAGGCTCAACGTCACCAATAACCTGAATGCAGACACCTCGATCCACTGGCACGGCCTGTTGGTGCCGTTCCAGATGGATGGCGTTCCGGGCATCAGTTTTCCTGGCATCAGTCCGCGCCAAACGTTCACCTATGAGTTTCCGATCCGGCAGTCTGGCACATATTGGTATCACAGCCATTCGGGCTTACAGGAACAATCGGGACATTATGGCCCGCTGATCATCGATCCAGCTGATCCAGAACCTGTTGAATATGACCGCGACTACATCCTGCTCCTGAGTGATTTCACGGTCCTTGACCCGCACTTCATCATGAGCCGGCTGCGCACCGGCGAGGGCTATTTTAACCGGCAGCTTAGTTCTTGGACCGACAATTACCCGATGTCCGGTGAGGAGCGGAGGATGTGGGCCGAGATGCGAATGCCCGCAACCGACATCATGGACATCGGCGCGCCTACTTATACCTTTCTCGCCAATGGACGCGGGCCTTCGGAGGGGCTGGAATATCTCTTCCGCCAAGGAGAGCGTATCCGGCTACGCGTCATTAATGGATCGGCGCAAAGCTTCTTCAACGTTCGCGTCCCCGGCCTGCCGATGACGATTATCGCCGCCGATGGCCAGAATGTGCGGCCTGTAGAGGTCGACGAATTCCAGATCGGGACCGCAGAAACTTATGATGTGGTTGTCACGCCTGGCAAGGCCGATGCCTATGCGATTGTGGGTGAGTCGATGGACCGTTCGGGCATGGCGCTGGCTATGCTGGCAAGCCGTCCGGGTGCGCGGGCGTCCGTGCCACCTTTACGCGATCCACCGCTCCTCACCATGGCTGATATGGGCATGAATCATGGTCCGGCCGCGGAGGGCGGGCATGGCGAGATGGACCATGGCAGCACAGATCATAAGGCTATGGGCCATGGCGCGGATGCCGCAGCGCCTGCCGCCGCGTCGCACAGCATGGACGGTATGAGCATGCGTGACACGTCGCTACTTCCCCCCGATGTCGAAATTGGTCCGGGCGTTGATATGGTCTCGATGGCCCCGGTCGACAAAATGGGTGATCCCGGCCTTGGCTTGCGTGACGTCAAACACCGCGTGCTCAACTACCGGATGCTGACCGCGCTTGAGGCCAACAGGGATACGCGCGAGCCCTCGCGGTTGCTTGAACTGCACTTAACCGGCAATATGGAACGCTATATGTGGTCGTTCGACGGGCAGATGTATTCCGCTGTCAGTGACGTACCTATCCGTTTTGCTTGGAACGAGCGGGTGCGCGTGAAGCTTGTCAACAATACGATGATGGCACACCCGATCCATTTGCACGGGATGTTTTTCGAACTGGTCAATGGCAAGAATGCCGATCAGCAGCCGCGCAAGAACGTCGTCATCGTTCAGCCAGGCGCAAGCGCGCAGTTTGACTTGACGGCGAATGAGCCAGGCGACTGGGCTTTCCACTGCCATCTCATGTATCACATGCATGGCGGCATGATGCAGACCGTGACTGTGGTCGGCCCGGGCGGTGAGAAATGACTGTGCGGTTATCGATCATCTCCGTTGCACTGCTCGGTGCCGCTCTGATCGCCACACCGGCCGACGCGCAGCATGCCGGACACTCTATGCCAGCGCCTATGCCAAATCCGGTGCCGAGCACCGCGCCGGCACCAACCACTGCTGACCCGCATGCCGGTCATATGATGCCTGCCGACCCAGCGCCGACAGCTGATCCGATGGCGGGAATGGACCATAGCCAGATGGACCACGGCTCGGCAGAGGATGCCACATCAATTTCACCCGGTCCGACGATGGAAACTCCACCACCGCCCGAGGCAGGTAGCGGACCGCCGCGCGCCGCTGACATTATTTGGGGCGCAGAGGCGATGCGGGCGTCACGCCAAGATTTACAGCGCACACATGGCGAGTTTAACGTGTTCTGGCTTCAAGGCGACCGCTTCGAAACACAAATTCGCGATGGCCGCGACGGTTACCTCTGGGACCTGCAAAGCTATTATGGCGGGCCGACCAGCCGCTTTTGGTTCAAAAGCGAGGGCGAGGGTAGCTTTGGAGAGCGCATCGAGGACGCGGAAGTTCAAGCGCTTTATTCACGTGCCATTGCACCGTTCTGGGACTTGCAGGCTGGTGTGCGGCAGGACTTGACAGGACCCTCCACGACCCACGCGGTTATCGGCGTGCAAGGTCTCACACCTTATCTGTTTGAGGTGGATGTGGCAATGTTCGTCTCGCATCTCGGCGACGTCACCGCACGCGTCGAGGCTGAACTCGACCAGCGCATCACCCAGTCGCTAATTCTGCAACCGCGCGCCGAAATCAAACTTGCCGCGCAGGACGTGCCGCGTCTAGGAATGGGTGCAGGCATCGACAAGGTCGAACTTGGGGTACGCCTGCGTTATGAGATCATCCGCGAGTTCGCGCCCTATATTGGTATCGAGCAAAGCTGGCATTTGGGCGGCAGCGCCGATTATGCCCGCGTGCGCGGCGAAGACCCCAGCGCCACCAACTATGTCGTCGGCATTCGTTTCTGGTTTTGAGAAAGAAGGAATAGGTCCATGCGTTTAATTTCCCTGATTGCGGCTGCAGCAATCTTTGCCGCTGCGCCCAATATGGTTTTCGCTCACAGCAAGGTCGTCTCTTCCACTCCCGCAGCGGAGGCAACCGTTGCCAGGCCTCGCGTTGTCTCTATGACCTTCAGCGAAGCTTTGATACCCCCTACCGCTGCTGCCAGTATCGTCATGACCGCAATGCCGGGTGTCAAAGCCCATGGCGAAATGGTAATCCGCAACTTCACAATTGCTTGGTCGAACAACAATCGCACGATGACACTTGAATTGAAACAGCCCTTAAAAACAGGTACCTATGAAGTACGCTGGCAGGCCGCCGGTGCCGATGGCCACCGGATGACCGGCAAGGTCAACTTTAAAGTTAGCTGAGACCCAAATGGAGGGCTGGCTCGAACCGACATTGCGCTTTGCGCATTATGCATTGCTGCTTGGCCTATTCGGATGGACCGCGTTCCGCTTGATAGGGCTGCGGGGCATTGATCCATTGTCGAATGATGTAGGTGTGGGTGCACTGGTCTTCGCTGCGATTGCTGCGCCGCTGGTCTCGATTGCGCTGATGCTGGTCTCGATTGCGGCGATGATGGGGCTGCCTGTGGCAGCGCTTGATCGAGCCATGTTCGAAGCAATGATTTCTGGCACCGATATGGGCACCGCCTTTGTTGTACGTATGGCCTTACTTGCGGCGGGCTTATGTGCGCTACTTATGCGACGGAGGAGCAAAAGCGCACTGCATGTTGCCGCTGTATTGTTTGCGGCTGCCCTCATGACACTCGGCTGGAACGGCCATGCTGCAGCAACGGAAGGCTTGGTTGGCCTGCTTCACCGGTTCAATAATGGTGTTCACTTAGTTGCAGCGGGGCTCTGGCTCGGGGCCGTTGGCTGGTTCTTACGCCTAACGGCCAAAGTGCACATCCAGCAGGATCAAATAGCCGCCAAGGCGCTGCTGGTCACGATGCACCGCTTTGCACCGTTAGGCGTAAGTCTGGTTGTGACGATAGCAATCACCGGCCTTGTCAATTCGCAGATGATTTTCGGTTTGGTAAACAGCGGAGAGGTGCTGAAAAGCGAATACGGCGTGCTGCTGTTGGCCAAGCTTTTACTGGTCGGCGGGATGCTGACGTTCGGTGCACGCAACGCAGCTGTCGCCCGTCGTGTAGCGCTTACCCAAGACGGCAGGAAGATCAATACGTATATGGCGCTGGCCGCGCTCCGCCGAAGCCTCATCGGCGAGTTCATTGTGGCTGGTTTGGTTATCGCTGTGGTCGCAATAGTGGGCATGATGTCGCCGGTGCCAATGTGAGCACAAATAAAAAAGGGGGGAAGAAGCAATGACAAAGTTTGATTTTCAAAATGCAACCATAAAGACCGTGCGGCTATTGGGTGTGACCACGATAGCGGTAACTCTGGCGGCAGCGCATCCCGGCGCTCATGCAGATCAGAGGCCAGCTCTGGTCGATAATGCCAACCACTCGGAAGTCAGCACAGCCGTCGGCACGGTAAACGCATTCCATGCAGCGCTGGCCAATGGCAACACGGCAGCAGCGCTCTCGCTGCTCGCCGAAGATGTGATAATCTATGAATCCGGCAACGTCGAAAGCAGCCGCGCCGAATATGCCAGCCACCACCTGAAAGCAGATGCCGCCTTTAGCGCCGCCGTAAAACGCACATTGATCGATAGAAGCCAAGGTGAAACGGGCGATGCTGCATGGGTTTTAAGCGTCGAGACGGTCACCGGCACCTATCGCAATCGCGCTATCAACATGCGATCGGTCGAAACGATGATCCTGCACCGGAATAGGGGGCATTGGCGCATAGCGCATATCCATTGGTCGTCGGGTGACTTGAAACCACGGGCATCGTGAACGAATGGCAGGAATGGACAAGTGCATGAGCGCCATCAAGGACTGCAATTGGGTCGCAACCGGAACGGCGGCTTTTTAAAATATTTGCTAAAACCCGGACGTGCAGAATAATATGTAAGAAGGAACTGTGGGTCCCATCAGCCAGAATGGGGGGGTGCCACCCCGGTGGGGTCTCGTTAGGTAGGTTTTTTGAAGGGGGTGGGGGTGTCCCAGTGCGCCGCCTATCGGGGAGCGTTTTTGGTAACATTGGGTATCCAACAGAAAAACTCTAGGATACCCCTGAAGCCTTGGCGGAGACGGAGGGATTCGAACCCTCGATACGGTTACCCGTATGACGCTTTAGCAAAGCGTTGGTTTCAGCCACTCACCCACGTCTCCGGCGCGTCTGGCTGGGGGCGCTATAGCGAGGGCCGGGGGCGGAGACAATGCCCTGTTGCATGAGAAATGTGATTCAGATGGGCGCAAAAGCGACTCATCTCATCGCTGCGCGCTTGCAGGCGCGTGAAAAGCCCGGTCAAGACGGATTTTAAAAGATGCAAAGGGAAGGCTTTATGCTCCGAATCTCCGTTTCATGGCCCGCAGTTTCAAACACGGCTAAGGCTATGGTTCTGGCCGGGCTTCTTGCCGTTCAGGCGCAGGCACAGACGGCTGGGTCAGTTTATGAAGTGCCCGCTGCCCCGCCCACGCCCTCTGCGCCCGCTGCCGCGCCAGAGGC
>JACCDK010932805.1_pt1 | contig 11326 bp, 9 predicted proteins | sample 7445871 | NCBI WGS metagenome assembly JACCDK01 (sample SAMN15323436, study PRJNA562643) | freshwater metagenome | isolation source: river surface water | place: USA:Blue River Watershed | collected 2017-08-15
AGTGCTGCTGCAGCCACCAGCGCCTCGCGCAGCGGCTGCCCTGGCTTGATGCCCAACGCGCCCGCTGATGCATTCACATGGGAGACCACCCCGTGGTCCCACATGTCCTGGCTGTCGCCGATGCGCGCGCTCAGGTGCGACACCGTGCCGCCTGCCACGCCGCGCGCCTGCAGCATGTCCAGCGCGGCGATACCCGCACCGTCCTTGCCCACACCGGCGTCATTGAAGAAGGCCGCCCGCAGCGGCACCTCCAGCGCGAACTCGCCCGAGCTCGCGCCGCCATGGGATGCCGACACCACCAGGCTGCCCTCATCCTCGGATGTGACCTTGGTGATCGAATCCATGATCAGCACGCGGCCGCCGGGGCCACGCGCCACTTCTTTCTTGAGCATGTGTCGCTTTCGTGGTGGAAGCAAAAGGCGGCGGGTCAGCCAGCCAGCCAGCGGGCCGGGCCGATGACCAGCCAGGGGAACAGGATCAGCAGGAACAGCACGGCTGTCTGCGCAATGACAAAGGGCCACACGCCGCGTGTGACCTCGGCAATCGACAGCCGGGCCACACCAGCCACGACGTTCAGCACCGTTCCCACCGGCGGGGTGATCAGCCCGATCACGTTGTTCATCATGAACAACACGCCAAAGTAGATCGGGTCGATGCCAGCGGCCTTGACGATGGGCATGAGCACCGGCGTCAGGATGAGGATGGTGGGCGTCATGTCCATCGCGGTGCCCACCAGCAGCACGACGATCATGATCACGACCAGCAGCAGCGTGGGTGACGCGATCAGCGGCTCGAGCAGTTGCACCAGAACCCCCGGCACGTCAGCCACGGTGATGAGCCACCCGGCCACCAGTGCTGCGGCCACCAGGAACATGACGCAAGCAGTGGTCATGGCCGCTCGAACGAGCAACGGGTACAGGTCGCGCAGGCGCAGTTCGCGGTAAACGAAGACCGCCACGAACAGCGAGTAGGCGGCAGCCACCACACCGGCCTCGGTGGGCGTGAACACGCCGAACTTGAGGCCGAAGATGATGATGAGCGGCAGCACCAGCGCCCAGGCACCGCGAGCCAGGGCGCGGCGCATCTCGCCGGGCTGGCGCGGCGGCGGTGGCGCCAGGTCTTCCCGGCGCACCAGCCACCACCAGGCTGCCATCAGCGCCAGCCCCATGTAAATGCCGGGCATCACGCCAGCCAGGAACAGCTTGGTGATCGACAGGTTTGCGGCCACGCCAAAGATGACGAAGCCGATCGATGGCGGGATGATCGGACCAATGACGCCTGCAGCGGCCACCAGCCCGGCCGACCGGGCGCGATCGTGCCCGGCCTTCACCATCATTGGCACCAGCAGCGCAGCCAGTGCGGCCGCATCGGCCAGTGCCGAGCCCGAAAGCGCAGCCATCACGCACGCCGCCACCACCGTCACATAGCCCAGGCCGCCGCGCACGTGGCCGACCGCGGCCATGGCCACGTCAACGATGCGCCGTGACAAGCCGCCGGCGTTCATGATTTCGCCGGCGAGCATGAAGAAGGGCACCGCCATCAGCGCAAAGCTGTCGGCGCCGTTGATCACGTTCTGCGCAATGATCTGCGCGTCGAACATGTCCATGTGCAGCATCAGGGCGATGCCCGACACCAGCAGTGCGTAGGCGATCGGCATGCCGATGGCCATGGCGCCCAGCAATGCCCCCAGGAAGATGAGAAACGGCATGGCGGCGATCAGCGCGTGGGCGCTTGTGCGGCAGGCAGCTCTTCGCTGCTGCGAACGGGCATCGCCCCGGCGGCCGACAGCGGATCGCGGAGCGTGCGCCACAGTTCCCACAAGAGGATCACGCCTGCCGATGCGCCGTACACCAGACCTGCGGCATACACCACCGCCAGCGGCAAGCCCGAGGCCGGTGCAGTGGACTCGAAGTTGATGACGGTCTGTGCCCAGCTGCCCTTGAGCAGCAGCCAGGTGGCCCATAGCATCAGCAGCTGGCTGAGCACCAGGCTCGCGCGCCGAAGCGGTGGCGGCAGCCGCTGCAGCAGCAGGTCCACCCCCAGGTGCGAGCGCTCGCGCAATGCGACCACCGCACCCAGGAACACCAGGTACACGAACAGCCAGCGCGAGAGCTCTTCGCTGAGCGTCAACCCGCTGTTGAAGGCATAGCGCAGCACCACATTGCCCAGTACCAGCACCACCATCAGCGCCAGGCAGACGGCGATCAGGACCTTGAGAAGCCGGAAGTACGCGTCAGCGATCCGGCCGAGGGTTTGCGCCAGCATGCGCGCTCAGGCCTCGACCGCCGTGATCAGGCGAATGCTCTCGCGAATCGCCTCGGGCTCGAACACCTTCTTCCAGTCGGGTGCAAAGATCTCGGCCTTGGCACGTTCCACCGCGCGGTTGGCGGCGTCTGACATGCGCACGCCGGGCATCTGGTCGAACAGGATCGCAAGCTCCACGTTGAGGTGGCCGAGGATGAAGTCGTGCGCGACTTCCTTGGGCACGCCCCGGCGTACCGCCTCGTCGGTGGCCTCGCGAATCACGGTCAGGCAGGTGGCACACACCGTCTCGGACAGCACCGGCTCGAGGATGGCCATCTGTTCCACCGTGGCGCGGTGCGTGCGCACCACCGGTGCGTACATGCGGCGTGCCACGTCTTCGGCCAGGTCGAAGTGCGCAGCCGGGCCGCGCAGCATCGCGCAGACGATGCCCTGGCGCGCCTTGCTGCCGCCAAAGTAGTCACGCTTGGCCTCCAGGTCCGTCTCGTCGTTGAAGACGGGCGGATGGCACGGGTGCGCCACGAAGATGGTCAGGTCTTCGCGCTCGGGCAGCTCTCCGGCGAAGGGCGCAGCCGCATCCAGGGCGATCAGGATCGCGCCAGGCTTGAACAGCGGTTCGAGCGCCGCCGTTGCACGGCCGATGGCGTTGTCGGGGATGGCAAGCACCACCACATCGGCCTGCGGCAGCGCCACTTCCGCGCTCAGGCACTCGATGCCCAGCGGCGCCAGGCGCGCGCGGCCGGCCTCGCTGACTTCGACATGCATCATCTGGTAGGGCGAGCTGCGCAGGTTGGACGAGCAGCGAAAGCCCATCTTTCCCCCGGCGCCCAGGATGGCGACCTTCTTCATGTGGTTTTCTCCGTGAAAAGGGCGGGGCGCATGAAGGCCCCGCCAGGGGTGTCAGCGTGCAGCGGCGCGATGCTTGTCGAGCTCTGCCAGGGTCTGGCGCACGACGTCTTCGCCCAGGTTGCGGGCGTACTTGTCGTACACCGGCTTGAGCATCTCGCGCATGCGGGCGCGCTCGGCAGCAGGGATTTCGGTGTAGGTGGCGCCCTTGGCCTTGATCTGGTCCAGCAGCTTCGGGTCGAGCGCCCGGTTGTAGGCGCGCTCGTAGTCACGTGCCTGGTTGCACGACTCCTGCATCACCTTCTGCTCGGCACCGCTCAGCTGGTCCCAGAACTTCTTGCCCACCAGCACCACCGCGGCGCCGTAGATATGGCCCGTGTTGCTGACATGCTTCTGCACCTCGTAGAACTTGTTGCCGAAGATGTTGCTGTAAGGCGTCTCCTGGCCGTCGATGGCGCGCGACTCCAGCGCTGCAAACACCTCGGTGAAGGGCATGGGCGTGGCGTTGGCGCCCAGCGTGTTGAAGATGTCAACGAACACCGGGTTCTGTATGGTGCGAATCTTCAGGCCCTTGAGGTCTTCGGCGCGGGTGATCGCGCGGCGGCTGTTGGTCACGTGGCGAAAGCCGTTCTCGAAGTAGCACAGGCCGATCAGGTTCTTCTCGGGCAGCTTGTCGAGCAGCTTGCGGCCGATCGCGCCGTCGAGGATCAGGTCGGCTTCCTTGAAGTCGCTGAAGATGAACGGCAGGTCATCCACGCCGAACTCCTTGACGACCGACGCGGTGGCTGCGGTGGACACCAGCGTCATCTCGAGCACGCCGCCCTGGGCCGACGAGATCGACTGCAATTCGGCGCCGAGCACGCCGTCGGGAAATCCGCGCATCTTCATGCGGCCGCCGGTCTTCTGGGCCACGAGCTCGGCGAACTTGTCGATACCGATCTGGAACGGATGGTCCTTGGGGACCACGTGGCTCACGCGAACGGTTCGTTCCTTGAAATCGCCTGCAGCCTGCTGGGCTTGGGCGGTATGGGGCAGCGTGGCCACGGCAGCCAGGGCCGCGAGGCTAGCGATGCGCTTCTTCCAGGTCTTCATGCTGTCTCCTTCTTGGGGTGCGCCGGGGCGGCGCGTTCAGTCAAGGCCGTTCTTGGCCGTCTCGAAAAACCGTTCATCGCCCATCTGCCCGCCCTTCAGGGCAAGTTCCAGGCCGTCCAGCCAGGGCTCGCGTGCGATCGCCCGGCACATCGGTGCGCCGGGGGCCAGCGGAGCGCTCATCAGCAGGGCGTCTGGAGCGAGCGCCTGCACGATGCGGCTCGCACTGTCGCCGCCAGACACCAGCAGCCGCTCGGCTGCGCCTGTCTGCAGCACGGCACGCGTGATGGCGCCCAGCTGCTGGCCGATGCGCAGGCCGGCTTCGCGCCGCGCCGCGTGCGCCTCCATCCCGTCGTGATCGCACAGCACTTGCGCGGCGGCTTCAATGCGGGGGTCGTTCGGGCCGCGCGCGGTGTGCAGGATCACGCTGCGGCCCGAAGCCAGCAACGTCACCGCCTGCTGCATCAGGGCCGCGTGCGCTGCGCCGCGCGGGCCATGAGCGGCTTGTGAGACCAGCGCTGCGGCGTCCACTTCAAGCGGCGCGTAGCCGGCGGCCACGGCCGCATCGATCTGGCGTGCGCTCAGTGCCGAGGCACTGGCCGACACCGCCAGCACCCGCTGTGCGGCCTTGAATGGCTGCCATGCGTGTGGGGTCGCAGGGATCTGGCCGCTGCGCCGCCACCATTGGGTCAGCGCGTATTCCACCCCCGAGGGGCCCACCACGAAGATCGGTTGGCCGGCATGGCCATTGCGCCACAGCAGCCGGCCGACTTCAGTGAGGTGGGGCTCGGACAGGCTGTCGAGAACGACCGCTTCGGCACCGCCGTGAACCAGTTGGGCCAGATGCTGCTCGGCAGCCTCGGCACCCGAGTCGAGTGCGGTGAAGGGCATGTTGGCCAGAGCCAGCGGGGCCTGTCGGCCCAGGTGCAGCATCAGGTCGCTCTCGTCCATGGGCGTGACGGGATGCGCTCGCATGATGGGGTGGCGGTCGATGCGGTAGACCTGTCCGTCTGTGCCCGAGCGGGCGAACAGGTGCCCGAAGGCGCAGAAGCGGCGCAGCGCAGGCGTGCCGCCAACCACCGGAATCCAGCTTTGGTGGAAATGGCTGCGAGCGATTTCCATCGCATGGCCGATGCTGCCGATGCCCGGCGCGCTGTCAAAGGTGGAGCAGACCTTGTAGTGCACGATGGGCGCGCCGCTGCGTGCCAGTGCGTCGAACACCGCAGGCAGCGCGGTGTCCATTTGATGCGGGGTCATGGTGCGGCTGTCGCCTGCCACGCCGAACGCATCAAGCGGGCCCACGCGCGCCAGCGCCTTGCCATCGGGCGGGGAAAGGAACAGCGCGGTGCGCAGGCCACAGCGGGCCAGCGCCTCCAGCGCGTCGGTCGAACCGGTGAAGTCGTCGCCGTAGAAAGCGAGCTTGAGCGTGACCTCGGCGCTCATGCGATGCCTCCAAAGGCGTCGAGCGCAGCGCGCAGGGCGGGGCGGGTGCGTGCGTAGTCGACCAGCGGCTCTCCGGCGGCCACCGCTTCCCAGGCCTCGCGCATGCTCGCCACGCCGGCGGCCACGCCCTGCGGATGGGCCATGATGCCGCCGCCCGCCAGATGCCTCAGGTCGACGCTGCCCAGCGCGCTGTACAGCTGCGGTGCGTGTCCGGCCCACTGGCCTGAAGAAAACACCGGCATGATCGGCGGCAAGCCGGCAAAGGGCGCCAGGCAACTGCGGCCCGCTTCGGCCACCCGTTCGTCGGGCTCCCAGAACTTGCTGCGCAGGCCGCCCACATGTAGCTGGTCCACGCCTGCCACGCGCCACAGCTTCTGGAACGCCTCGAAGCTCCAGCCCAGTTCCGCACAGCGCGTCAGCGCGCCCCAGCCAGCCCGGTGGCCGTGGATCGGCAGCTCGCACTGCTGGCGCAGGTGCTGCAGTGCCGAGATGCCGATGCAGTTGACGGTGACCATCACGCAGGTGCCGCCGGCGCGCTGCACCTGCTCGACGCGGCGCTGCATCTCGTCGATCGTGCCCGAGATGTTGATCGCATACATCGGCATGCGGCCCAGCCGGTCGGCATGGCGCTGCAGCACCGGCATCACGGCATGCAGCCGCTGCTCGAAGGGGGCGTGTGCCGGGTCGGCGGTGAGTTCGTCGTCCTTGATGAAGTCGATGCCGCCTTCGACCAGCCGCTCGACCAGCTCGGCAATTTGTTGCGGGTTCAGGCCGATGCTTGGCTTGATGATGGTGCCGATCAGCGGGCGGCTATGCACGCCAGCCTTCAGTCGCGTTCCCGTAGCGCCTGGCCGGGCTCCGGCGAAGTTGCGTACCAGGTCGGCCGGCAGGTCGAAGTCGAGCAGGCGGATGCCGGTAAGTTCGCCAAGTTCGAACAGGTTGCCTGCGATGGTGGCCACCAGCGTGGGCAAGTTGGCCTGGATGTTGGCCACCGGAAAGGCGATTTCGATCTCGCCACGATGAAACAGCGTCGCACCGCCGCGGCGCTGTACGAAGGCACTGTGCAGCGCCGGATCGAGCGCCGGGGCGTGTGGCTCGATGCGGGTCACCCGGGCGCGGGCGCGCTGGCGGATCTCGTCGGTTTCGCCGGGCAGGTCAAGGAAGGTGCCCGACGACTGTTCGCCGGCAATCACCTCGGCCACCTTTTGCAGAGGCTCGGCGCTCTCTACGAAGTAGCGCGCGGTGAATTCGCGGCGTGTGCCGGCGTCGCCGTTGAGCATGACCACGTGAGGGGTTTCCTGCGGTTGTGCCACGGGCCCTGTACCTGTGGCTTTCTGGTGAGGAACTATCACTTGCAGCCATGGCACGCGCAAACGATTTAAACTGCCGATACTGTCAATAAAACTCACAGCATGAGCCAGACGCCACGCCCCTCGTTCAACGCCCTGCGGGCCTTCGAGGCCACCGCGCGGCTGCGCAGCATGACCGCCGCGGCGCAGGAGTTGTCGGTGACGCACGGCGCGGTCAGCCGCCACGTGCGCAGCCTGGAAGACGTGCTGGGCCTGCAGCTGCTGACGCGCGGCCCCGGCGCCACCGAGCCGACTGCAGAGGGTGCGCGTCTGGCCGAGGGCGTGGCGGCTGCCATCAGCCTGCTGCAGTCCACCATCGACCAGCTGCGGCCCGGCCCGCTCACGCTGTCGTGCTCGGCGTCCATCCTGACGCACTGGCTGATTCCGCGGCTGGGTCGCTTCTATCAGGCCTACCCCGGTTTGGAACTGCAGTTCAACGTGAACTACGGTGCGGTGGACGTGATCCGGGAGAACATCGGGGTGGCCATCCGCAACACCATGGTGGCGCCACCGCAGGACGTGGTGGTGCGCGAGCTCGTCACCGAGTGGATCGGCCCGGTGTGCACGCCCGAATACATGCGCAGCCAGCGCATCCGCAAGCCGGGCGACCTGAAAGCCGCGCGCCTGATGGTGGCCAAGACGCGCCCGCAGGCCTGGTCCGAGTGGGGTGGTGCTGCCGGCATGAGCCTGCAGCAGCTGCCGCCGGTGCGCGAGTCGTTCGACCATTTCTATCTGCTCATCCAGGCGGCTGCGTGTGGCCTGGGCATGGCGCCGGTGCCGCGCATGCTGGTGCTCGACGACCTGCAGTCGGGCAAGCTGGTCGCACCGTTCGGCTTTGTGGCCGGGCCGCACAAGCTGGCGCTGTGGATCGCGCCACACTCGCGCAGCCGGCCCGAGGCGCGGGCGCTGGCCGACTGGCTGACCGAGGAGCTGCGCGAGACGGCGGGAGGCATGGCCGCGGCTTGAGGGGTGAGAGACGCACCCGTGCAGGACGGGTGCAGGCGACCGGCAGCGCGGCTCAGGCCGCAGCGGTGGTCACGGCTCCTTGCGATGCGTCGGAAACCAGCCGCGCGTACTTTGCAAGCACGCCCGAGGCGGCCGTGCCTGCCGGCACCCCGGCCGGCGGCTGCCATGTTGCTCGCCGCTGCTGCAGCTCGGCTTCGCCAAGTTCCACGCGCAGGCTGCGATGCGCCACGTCGATGACGATGGTGTCGCCTTCCTTTACCAGCGCAATCGGCCCGCCGTCGGCCGCCTCAGGCACCACGTGGCCGATCACGAAGCCGTGGGTGGCACCCGAGAAGCGGCCATCAGTGATCAGTGCCACCGTCTCGCCAAGCCCCGCGCCCTGCAGTGCGCCGGTGACAAGCTGCATCTCGCGCATGCCCGGGCCGCCGCGTGGGCCCTCGTTGCGGATCACCAGCACGTCGCCGGGTGCGATGCGGGCGTCGCGGATGGCGGCAAAGGCGTCTTCTTCGCGCTCGAACACCCGTGCGGGGCCGCGGTGCTCGCTGCGTGCCTGACCTGAAAGCTTGATGACGCAACCCCCCGGTGCGAGGTTGCCGCGCAGGATGGCGATGCCGCCCTGCGGCTTGAGGGCCTGCGCCAGCGGACGGATCACCTGCTGGCCTGCGGGTTCGTCGATGCGCGCAACGTCTTCAGCCAGCGTCGCACCGGTCACGGTGCGCGCCTGCCCGTGCAGCAGCCCTGCGGCCAGCAGCCGCTGCGCCAGCACTGCCATGCCACCTGCGGCATGCAGTTCGGGCGCGGTGAAGCGGCCCCACGGGCGCATGTCGGCCAGTACCGGGGTGCGACGCGACACGACGTCAAAGTCGTCGATGCTGAGCTCCACGCCGAACTCGCGCGCGATCGCCAGCAGGTGCAGTACCGCATTGGTCGAGCCACCGCTGGCCATCACGCCGGCAATGGCGTTCTCCAGGCTCTGGCGCGTGACCAGCGCGCGTGGCGTGAGGCCTTGTTCAAGCAGCTGCATCACCATGCTGCCGCATTCGCGTGCGGCCTGGCCCTTGGTCGGGTCGGTGGCGCTGACGCCGCCCAAGCCCACCGGCGACAGGCCCAGCATCTCGCAGGCACCGGCCATGGTGTTGGCGGTGAACTGGCCGCCGCATGCCCCCGGGCCAGGGCAGGCGTGGTCTTCCACGTCCTTGAACTCTGCAGCACTGATGCGCCCGGCATTGAAGGCGCCGATTGCTTCGTACAGATCCTGGATGGTGAGCTTGCGGTCACCGAACAGTCGGTTGGGCTCGCGGCATGCACCCGCATCGATCGAGCCGCTGTACAGCAGCAAGCCGGGCAGGTTCAGGCGGCCGAGCGCCATGGCCATTGCCGGCAACGTCTTGTCGCAGCCGGCAATGACCACCAGCGCATCCAGCATGTGGCCACGGGCGACCAGCTCCACCGAGTCGGCAATCACCTCGCGGCTGACCAGTGAGGTCTTCATGCCTTCGGTACCGGTGGTGATGCCATCGTTGATCGAGATGGTGTTGATCTCCAGTGGCGTGCCGCCCGCTGCGCGGATGCCCTCCATTACCTCGCGGGCGAGCTCGCGGTGGTTCCAGTTGCACGGCATGGTGCCGATCCAGCAGTGCGCCACGCCGACCTGCGGACGCTTGAGGTCGGCATCGCTCATGCCGATGGCCTTGAGCATGCCGCGCGCGACCGCGCGGTCGGCGCCGTCGAGCAGCGCACGGCTGCGGTGCCGCGGATCAAAGGCGGGTGCGCTCATGGCAGGGGATGCGCCGTCACAAAGCGCGCGATGAGCTCAAGCGACTGCTGCGGTGCTTCTTCGGGAATGAAGTGGCCACACGGCAGGGCCTCGCCGCGCACGTCATCGGCCACAGCGCGCCAGTCGGCCAGACAATCAAACATGCGACCCACCACGCCGTGTGCGCCCCACAGCGCAAGCACCGGCATCACCAGCTTGCGCCCGGCTGCGCGATCCGTGCGATCGTGCTCGAGGTCGATGCTGCCGGCAGCGCGATAGTCTTCGCAACTGCCATGGACGGCGGCCGGGTCGGCAAAGCAGCGCACGTATTCCTGCACCGCGCGCGCGTCGAACGCCGACAGGTCGGGCTCGGCACGGCCGACACGGCCAAGGATGTTGAACGGCACCTGGCCCTGCAGCATCTGCTCGGGCAGCGGGGGCGGCTGCAGCATGAAGAACCAGTGGTAGTAGGCCCGCGCGAACTCCATGTCGGTGCGCTCGAACATGCGCAGCGTGGGCGAGATGTCCAGCACCGTCAGTGTGTGTACGCGCGTGGCGTGGTCTGCAGCCAGGCGGTGCGATACGCGGCCACCACGGTCGTGCCCCACCAGATGGAAGCGATCGAAGCCCAGCCCGCTCATGAGCTCGGCCATGTCTTGCGCCATGGCCCGCTTGCTGTAATTGGAGTGATCCGCCAGCCCCTGCGGCTTGGACGAATCGCCGTAGCCGCGCAGGTCGGCGCAGATCACGGTGTGGCGCTGCGCCAGCGCCGGTGCGATGCGGTGCCAGCAGGCGAGGCTTTGCGGATAGCCGTGCAGCAGCAGCAGCGGCTCGCCCTTGCCGGCGCGCAGGTAGTGGATGCGTGCACCGCTGGCATCGAAGAAGCCGCGCTCGAAACCGGGGAACAGCGACATGTCCATCGTGCTGCCCTCAGGCGGTTGCCGCAGCTGTCGCGGACGTTGCGGATGCCGCCCCCGACGCCAGCCGCGCGCGCACCTGCATGGCGCTGGCCAGCGTGGCGCCGGCGGACTCCATGCGCCGGCGCGCCGCGCGCACCAGCGTGAGGTTGTCCAGGCTGCACCCCATCGGCGCGTCCTCGAGGCCCACGCGCACATGGCCGCCCAGTTGAACTGCATGCTCGATCAGCTCGTCCAGTTCCACCGCCAGGCCAGCCACCATCCACGGCGCGCCGGGCTGCTCTTGCGCCAGCAGGCGCAGGTAGGCGTCAAGCGCCCAGCCTTCGGGCGGAAAGCCGAAGGCAATGTGGTTGGAGAACATCAAGCGGTAGATCGGCACCGGTGCGCCGGGGTAGGCGCGGTGCAGCGCGGCGCCCAGGCGCATGAAGCCCGGTTCGTAGATCGCGTACGAAGGCGTGATGCGGTGCTGCTGTGCCAGTGCCAGGCCATAGCGGATGTGTGACTCGGGGTTGGCATAGACAAAGCCTTCCTTGCCCGATGCGATGTCGCTGTGGTGGCTGATGTGGGTGGAGCCCGGGTCCACCACCGACCATTCGATCAGCCCGGCGCGTACCAGCCGGTCGACTGCCGAAAAGCGCTGTACGGGCGTGAGCGGACTGGGCGCATCGATACTGCCGGCAAAGGGCAGGGTGCCGTAG
>JACCDK011973210.1_pt1 | contig 11326 bp, 11 predicted proteins | sample 7445871 | NCBI WGS metagenome assembly JACCDK01 (sample SAMN15323436, study PRJNA562643) | freshwater metagenome | isolation source: river surface water | place: USA:Blue River Watershed | collected 2017-08-15
CTGCGGCACTTAAGCAAGTGGATACGGGTGAGTACAACCCAATGGAGTTTATAAAAACTAATGTTTTAGGTAGCCAAAATGTGATAGATGCCGCAATTGCTTCTGGAGTGAAGAGAGTGGTCGCTCTGTCTACCGACAAGGCTTCTTCACCCATCAACCTTTATGGTGCAACAAAACTTACTGCAGATAAACTCTTTGTGGCTGCAAACAACTACAGCCATACGTATGGAACCTCATTTAGTGTTGTTCGTTATGGAAATGTAATGGGAAGTAGAGGTTCTGTCATTCCATACTTTAAGGAATATGCCAAATCAGGTAAACCATTGCCAATAACAGACTTGCGGATGACCAGATTTTTGATATCGATCGAAGAAGCAGTACATTTTGTTGTTGAATCGTTATTGATTATGAAGGGCGGTGAACTCTACGTCCCGCGTATCCCCAGTATGAAAATTGTAGATTTAGCTCAAGCAATCGCACCAGGGGCAGACATGATTGAAATAGGCATGCGACCAGGAGAGAAGCTTCACGAGGAGATGATCTCAGAAGACGATAGCCGCAGGACCATACAAATGAAGAATAGATTTGTTGTAACACCTGTTGTTGCAGAATGGGGATATACAACGCCTAGCGGGATTTCGATGCAAGAAGGCAAGGCGTACAGGTCAGATACCAACGATTTGTGGATGACCCCAACGGATATTAAGAACTTTATTAAGAACCTTGAGTGAAACATGATCCCATATGGCCGTCAGTCGATAAATGAAGAAGACATACGCTTTGTCACGGAATCGCTCCGAGGGGATTTTTTAACCACCGGACCACTGGTTGAGAGATTCGAGCGTGAGATTGAAAAGGTGGCCGGTGCTCCCGCAATCACCGTATCCTCAGGAACCGCCGCGCTGCACTGCGCCTTCGCGGCGATTGGAATTGAAAACGGAGATGAGATAATTACCCCACCTATAACATTCGTAGCCACTCAAGCGACGGCGGCGCTACTTGGAGCCAAGATAGTTTTTGTTGATGTTTTACCCGACACGATCAACATAAATCCGAGCCTTGTCGAAGCAGCAATCAGTAAAAGAACCAAAGCAATCGTTGCCGTGGATTATGCGGGACACCCTGCTGACATGGCGGAACTTCGGACCATTGCGGATAAATACGGAATCTACTTGATTGAAGATGCGGCGCACAGCATAGGTTCCAATTACCGAAATCAACCAGTTGGTTCTATCGCTGACCTGACTACCTTTTCTTTTTTCCCTACGAAGAATTTAACAACAGCAGAAGGAGGGGCCGTCAGCTCAAAAAATGCATCATTACTCGACAAAGCTAGAAGATTTGGGAGACAAGGCTTAGTTCGCACAAAAGATGAATTTAAGATTGCCACAGAAGGGCCCTGGCACCAGGAGGTGCATGAATTTGGGTTGAACTACCGATTACCTGATGTGCTGTGCGCACTAGGAATCTCACAAATTGGAAGACTAGATTCCTTCAAGGGTCACCGTAGGAAAATTTTTTCTTACTATACAAGCGCCTTGGCAGATCTCGACTGGATTCAGCTTCCGGTTGAGCGAGATTATGTTTCAGCCAATTGGCATCTATTTCCAATACGTGTTCCTGTTCAATCAAGACGACGAATTTTTGAAAATCTAAGGAGCGAGGGAATTGGGGTGCAGGTGAATTACATGCCAGCGTACAGGCATCCAGTATTTTCTGACTACCAAATCGATAAATCTAACTTCCCGATTAGCGAAATTTTCTACGAACAAGAGATATCTATTCCAATGTCCAGTAATCTGACAGAACTGGAACTCGAAAGAATCACTCATGCATTACGTCGAGCCATTTAGAATTTAAAGGAAGAATTATTCAACCGCCCATACATCAAACCCGAAGACTATTGTCGCATGATTGATATCCTCGCTCGCCTTTAGAGAAGTACCTAAATAATTGATTTAGCAAGAAAGAATGAAGTCAAGTTTTCTTGACGAATTGTAACTTTGGCAAAACTACACTTTCAAGAGATTGCATAGCATTGGCAATTTCACCCAAAAGGATTAATTGATTACACAAATAATTTGCGCATTTGAATGAGTGAATGAAAATAAGATTTTCGCCAACGAGTTATTGAAAATTTAAAAGTCATCGCGTTTACCCAAGTCAAAATATCTAGACGGAGTGGAGTTTATGAACTGACCTCTTGATAAACGCATAAAATCTCTTCTCAAAATAGCTTCAGCGTATAGAGCATCACCTATAGTGGGAATAATCCTTGGGTCTACCAAGATTCCTTCAAAGCTGCTCTCCAGGATTTCAGGCTTATGTGAGTCACTCTCATTGTAGAAATGATGATTTGAATCCTCCCACTTCAAGAGCCCCTGGCTATCAATATAAAAATATCGGTAGGAATCTCCATCGAGACCCGCAAAAAAAACTCTCCCGCATCCCATTCTTCTAGCTACTGCAAGCGCAAGAAGTACAGTTGATGGGGCGAGTCCCCAAATAAAAAAAGGATTTTTTAAGGGCAAAAACCCACTTGTGTTCAAGTGGCTCAAGTAAATATACTTGGAATGTTTTTCTACAAAATTCCTCTGATTAACGGGCTGTACAATAGTTGTCTGAACCCAATTTCGACTTACCAAAAATTCTAATTTCTCCTGGAATTTACGGTCATTTGGGAGTGGCTGCAACCAGATGGCGGGATCTGTCAGGAAATAGTAGTCAGGCGGGAAATCATTCGCTAGCTCGGAGTACAGGTAGCCATTCATGGCAAATATTCTTCCACCCGAGTTTATGAAATCTTGCAATCGTTCTCGGGATAGCTGAGCAACCGATGGTCCATTAGCGATAACTAAAATCTCTCCCGCAAGTGAACTCACATGTTTGGCCGAAGTAAAGAGTTTAAAACATTCACGAAAACTCATTCTGAACAGAGCCGAAAACAGTGAGGAGCAAACTCTCAACCACATTTTGATTCGAAACGATACTTCACCAGTAGGGGTCTCTTGATAGCTAGGCCAATTAGCAATTAGCCTTCTGTACCATTTACTCAACGAAGTCTCACGTAAGCGTTTCGCTGTCGCACCCATCTTCAAATAGTACTTCATAAAATTCTTAAACTTACCGCGTTCCGCAAATTAATTCATAGCTGCCGGTATATCCTAGGCACATGAAAAGAAATCTGCCTCAAGTCGATAAAATTCAAGGTTGGTTTTCTAGCGCAGATCAGGTAATTTTTTCAGTGTTTCTGCAAATGCAATTAATCGAGGGTGACATCTTGGAGATTGGAGTCTTCAAAGGGAAAAGTGCCATATTTCTGGAGTACTTTAGGAGAGATCACGAAATTCTTTATGTTTGTGATCTTTTTGAGAACCAAGGAGTTGATTCCAAGAATAGGACTGAGGTTGAGAGATCTTATGAAGGATTAAGTTTTTTGGAGTTTAAGAGTAACTTCCTTCGCTTCCATAAGAATTTGCCTGAAATAAAGGTATGCGACTCGAAAGCCCTGTCAAACACTTTAAAACAAAAAGATTTTAGGTTCATACATATCGACGGTAGCCATTTATACGACTTTGTAAGGAGCGACTTAGACCTTTCAATTTCTAGAATTCGCGAAAATGATGGAATTATTGCAATGGATGATTTTCGCTCCGCCCATACAGCTGGAGTAGCTGCAGCTATGTGGGAAAGCGTAGCAAGAAGGGATTTAGTACCCGTTGTTATTACAAGCACTAAGGCTTATCTGGCGAGAGATAATCATGAAATCAGTTTGGACTCCGTCGAGAGCAAACTTTTGAATGAAGGTTTGGAAATTGAACGCGTAGAAATAGGCGATATTGAATTTCTCAGAGTTATTGATAACTTCAATGGATATGGCAACTATCGCTTTTCCCTGTTGAGAAAATTCCTACCACCGGTGCTAGTTTTTGGCCTACGAAGTCTTCGTGATCTTTTGTCAAAACTAAAGTAAAGAAGAATTTTGGAGATATCCGCAGGGAGGTATCTGATAATGGCACTGAATGTTTCACTCCGGTCAAGAATCTTGAGTTTTGCGATGGCACTCAATGTAATTCGAAACAAGCTACTTGCGGGTTTTTTCCCTTCTTTTTCTCTTTTTCTGATTGAGTCCCTGTAGAAAGCGGCATATCGAGGCTGGCTAGGCTTCCTTACGAGAGTTATAAAATTCTCATAACTGGAAAATGCACACAATCTATTCTTGTACTCCGCAGTAATCTTGTTTATCAAGGTTAGTACTTCTTTACTTTCTCTGGATTCATCAAGAGAAATCTCCCATAACTTCGTGGTTCCTCCGGCGGCCAAAGAGGAGGACATTTGCGAGAAGTGAATCATTTTCAAAGGGATATCACCCACTTTTAACTTCCCATCACTTAATCGCAAATCTCGTTCGTCAAGATTCCATGGCGCCAAGTTCAAATCAGGACCCTTGTGAATATGACAATTGAAGTACGCAGGAAATTGATTAACCCATTTTTGGTCAGTAAAAATGTGATCATTCAGATATCGCGTTGAATCAAATTCTAAACGCTCACACCACCAATTTAGCAATGGGAGAGAGGATTGCCCAACAGAAATAAATCCTAAGTTATATGTCCCGTATCGTAAGAATGTAGTTTCTGAGTAAAATTCTGGATTTTGCTTAAACGGGGAGAGTCGATGTGGCGTTAAAATTGCATCAAACCTTCTGCTAAGTTCAAAAATAGACTCTATATTCCCGTAGAGCTGCGTATCAGGATCCAAGAAAGTCACTGATTCTGCACCTTGTGAAAGTAGGTGCTTGAGTAAATACGGCTTTAGCGATGTAGCGAATTCAACTTGATCGTAGTAGGTCTCCATTTTTGAGACTCTGGATGGGTCAACACCTATTTCAGAGGTTGTAATTAGTTCGGTAAAAGCATCCAGGGCATGCTCGATAGAGGAGGCATCGGTGACCAGGATTATGCACGGCGTCTCCGGGTGGAATTCCCTAACGGATTTTAAGAAAGCTAGCGCCTGAGGGATATAGTTGGTCGCAACTATCGTGCAAATCTGGTGCATGCAGCAATTATAGTGCCAGGAGGGAGTCTACAATGGAGAAAGTGCAATTTACTACCTTGTTTTCAGACCTCAAGTTAACACTCAAAAACATAATCAAACTGAATAGTGCGGAAAAGAGTATAAATATCTTAAGAAAAGCCAACCGCCTCACCATCGGCCGCGGTACTTATGGCAATCCGCAAATTTATTTTTGGAATGATGCGACTAAATTGCATATTGGAAACTTCTGTTCGATTGCCGCGGATGTGAAGTTCATACTCGGAGGTGAACACCGTTCTGATTGGATATCCACCTTCCCATTTATGGAATTCCCTGAAAGTTGGAGTAATTCTGCAGGTTTAACGGGCCACCCTTCAACTAAGGGAGATATCGTCATCGGTCACGATGTTTGGATTGGGAATGGGTGCACAATTCTTTCTGGGGTAACTATCGGTGATGGAGCGGTAATTGGGGCCGGAAGTGTAGTTTCTAAATCCATCCCAAATTTTTCAATTGCGGCTGGAGTGCCTGCCAAAGTTTTAAGAACCAGATTCTCCCAAGAGGTAATTTCGGAATTAGAAGCTATTAAATGGTGGGATTGGCCAGATTCGAAAATCAACGAAAATTTAAAATTGATTCTGTCTAAACCTACCATGAATCTTTTGAATGAGTTGCGGGATGCACACAAATGAATCTCCGAAATCTAAAATCCACAAGCTTCAAAGAAAATGCAATTTATGAGGCATTCAATTTGTTTGACCGAACAACAAAGAAAAAGCTTATAAGGATCTCATTAATCCAGATTTTACTCGGTGGCCTAGATTTACTCGGAGTTGCCCTAATTGGTATAATTGGAGCACTTTCCGTAACTGGTGTTAAATCTGGGCTGCCCGGCGGAAGGCTATTTAATGTTGTTTCGACCCTCGGACTTGAGAATTTCTCATTTCAGATGCAGATTGCCACTCTAGGTATTCTTGCAGTACTTATTCTGGTGAGCAAAACCGTGATTTCAGCAATGTTTACAAAGCGAATTCTTCAATTTCTCGGCCTGCAAGGTGCTCTTCTAAGTACACAGATCATGAAATCCATCTTTTCTAAGTCGATTCTGTTTTCGAAATCTCGAAATATTCAAGAATTAGTCTACATAAGCTCAAATGGAACAAATGCGCTAAGCATTGGAGTAATCGGAGGAGTAATCACGCTTTTAGCCGATGTGTCACTAATTATAGTAATCGGAATTGCACTCGTTGTGATAGATCCATTTATCGCCCTGTCGATTTTCGCGCTTTTTGGGCTGGTTTTCTATGCTTTGAATAAGGCAACACAAGAGAAATCCACCTACTTGGGAAGGCAATATGCGGAGTCTTCGATCAGAAGTAATAGAATTTTTGAAGAATCCATCCGCCTCTTTAGAGAAATTGAACTCTCGAATCATGCTGCTGCGGTAGTTTCACGAACCTTAAAGGTCAGAACGCAACTGTCAGCAACTGCGGCAGAAGTAGCTTTCCTACCTAATCTAAGCAAATATGTAATCGAAACCTCAATCCTTGTTGGAGCCCTGTTGCTAAGCGCTTTTCAGTTCTTGGCGCAGGACTCCTCCCGCGCGATTGCAACCCTTGCAGTATTCATTGCAGCCGGTACCAGAATTGCGCCCGCACTTCTCAGAATTCAGCAAGGACTTCTAGTGATTCGGAATAGTATTGGAACGGCAATCAGCACCATAAGATTGATAAATGATCTAAGAAATGAGCCTGATAATTTTTCCGAGAGTTTTCCAAAGTTTGCTAGAAACTTCGAACCTAAAATTGTCGCAACAAACCTAACTTTCAATTTCCCCAAGTCAGAGGGAACCTTATTCTCAGAAATCAATCTTGAGGTCGAACCAGGATCTAGAGTCGCCATAGTAGGGCCATCAGGGTCCGGTAAATCCACGTTAGTGGATTTACTTCTGGGCATTCTCCCACCTAGTTCCGGAGAGGTTTTCATTTCTGGTTCTAAGGCAAGAGACGCCTCTCGAATTTGGCCCGGATTGATTGGTTACGTTCCCCAGGATGTTTGGTTAATTGATGGAACCATCAGAGAAAATATCTTTTTGGGTTGGGAAGGGGCGTTCAGCGAAAGTCACTTGATGAGGGTTATTCAACAAGCGCAGTTAACTCAAACTCTGGGCGATTTTCCTTTTGGGCTAGAGACAATTGTTGGGAGTGGCGGCCAATCCCTTAGCGGTGGGCAGAGACAAAGGATAGGCATCGCCAGGGCATTGTTAACCAACCCACGGCTGCTAGTTCTTGATGAAGCAACTAGTTCATTGGATTCTAATTCTGAAAATCTGATATCAAAATCTATTTCTGAACTTGATGAGGACACAACGGTAATTATGGTGGCACATAGATTGGCTTCGATTATGAATTTTCAAAGAGTTCTATACTTGGACAAAGGCAATATCTTGGCTGACGGCTCGTTTACCCACGTAAGATCGCGGATTCCCGATTTTGATAATCAAGCAGATTTACTGGGTCTTTAGTGAAAAAACAAAAAATTATAATCGCAATCCCTGCGTTTAATGAAGCAAAAACAATTGCAGCCACAATCAGTTATTGCCGAAAAGAGTTTCCTAATGCGGATTTGCTTGTCGTGAACGACGGCTCTTTTGACACAACATTGGAAATTATACAATCGGAAGGCGCAAATTACTTATCTTTACCTTTTAATCTTGGAGTTGGTGGCGCCATGCGCGCTGCGTTTAGATATGCGTTTGAAAATGATTATTCATACCTTGTACAGGTTGATGCTGATGGGCAACACAACCCTGGAGACATCCAGGAACTTTTGTCTGTATCTGGAAAATATGATGTAGTAATTGGTTCTCGTTTTCTTCAAAACAACGGCTACCAAGTTGACAAGATTCGAAAATTCGCAATAAGAATTATAAGTGCGTATCTCAAAATGTTGGTAAAACAAAATCTCAGCGATCCAACTTCTGGTTTCAGACTTAGTAACCGACGTGCAATACAGCTCTTTTCTCAGGCGTATCCAATCGAGTATTTAAGCGACACGGTTGGATCCGTGGTGCTTGGATCGCTCGAAGGGTTGAAATTTGGAGAGCGCCCGACTTCTATGCAACAGCGACAAGGTGGAAAACCAAGTCAGAATAGGGGTAAATCTATGGTCCATCTCGCAAGAACTCTGCTAACCATTACTATGATGCGGCTTGGAAGTACTCCAAATACCAAAGGCGCGAAATGACTACATACTTTTTGGGAATTACTGCATCAATTGCAGTCTTTGTATTCACAATTGAAATCATGCGAAGGGGTCTTATCCGGGAGAGGTTTGCCTTTATTTGGGCAACAACTTCTGGGGTAATGTTGATTTTTGCAGTTTTCAACAATGCGCTTGAACGGGTTTCAAGTGCATTGTCTTTTAAAACTCCTTCTAACTTATTGTTCTTTTGCAGCACGATTCTATTGATTTCAGTAGCAATCCAATACGCCTATGAACTGGGAAGACTTGAGGACGAGAATAGGAAGATGGCAATCGAGATTGCCATGATAAAGAATGAAATTAAGAAATTGAATGAGTGAAAATCCAAAAATTGGATTGGTAATCCCAACTCTCGGTCAGCGCGGAGATTATCTTGCTGAAACTATCCAATCAGCAAGAGACTTTGGAGATGTCTATTTGATTGTAGTTACTCCGCCTAATATGGTTAATCATTTAATCACAATTCCTGGAGTGGACAATGTAATCCCCGAATTCGATCTGGGTCTTCCCGCTGCCATAAATTGGGGGTTTCAAAATTTACCTGAAAACATTGAGTATCTTGGCTGGATTGGAGATGATGATTTACTTACGTCAGGTGCAGGGAGAAAGTCCGTAGAGTACCTAAGACAGAATATGAACTGTGTGATGACTTTTGGGATTTGCAGGTATATCGACGCAAACGGCAATCTAATCGGTCTCAATAAATTTGGACAACTCGCGGTTCCCTTACTCCGATTCGGACCAGATTTAATTCCACAGCCAGGATCCATATTCCGCAGAGAAATCTTCAATAAGGCAGGCAAGTTGGATACCAAGTTTGAGCTTGCATTTGATTTTGAACTTTTTCTTCGACTTTCTAAATTTGGAACGATTAAATACCTGAATTATGAAGTTGCTTCCTTTCGTTGGCACAATGATTCGAAATCAGTGGGAACAAGAAAAAAATCAGTACAAGAGGCGTCGAAAGTGCGTAGAATGCACTTGCCGCGCATCTTAAAGCCCTTATCTGTCTTATGGGAGATACCCGTGGCCTTCGCCACTTTGCTTGCAGGAAAATGGGTTTCACATAAATCAGGCAGGTCACTTGAGAGATAATAAAAGATTCAACCATAATCGTGAGACTTCTCCAGGATTCCGACCCTTGAGAATTTGGCGCCGTTCTGAGCCTGCCAGTTCGAATTCCATAAAGTTGGATGTTGCAAGGCGTGTTGCTAAAGCTGGAATATCTTCAAAATAACTTCTTTGGGGAAACCCAATCTTGAGCAGGTCTGATGTTTTTCTAAGAACGACGGGAATTCCCATCGATATAGCTTCCAGAGCGACTAGGCCATCACCCTCATAATCGGACGTCAGCACAAGCAGGTCTCTCTTCGAGGCTATTTCCCATGGGTTTAGCTGTTGCCCTAAGAATTTTAAATTTAGGATATCTTTTGAATCTCGCTCAAGCGACAAACGCAAACGACCATCACCGATAATCACCGCTTCGATTCCAGTCGTCCGAGCGAGTTCTATGAAAAGGTCGGGGCGTTTTTCTCTTGAGACACGTCCGATGTAGAGAAGCTTTCCTTGAGAGTGGGAATCATCTCGTTGATTGGAAAAGCTAACAAAAATTTTGGGTTCAATGATATTTGGAATTACCTCCGCATTCTTGAAGTGGGGGCTAACGTCTATTCTGTCTGAAACGCGAACACAGATAGCCCCCCTTACTCTTAGAATTAAGCGGATGAGATTCCCAAAACTCTGTCTCCCTGCCCAGGGGCGCGTAGTGTGTTCTACTATGACGCATTTTGCACTCCATACTGCAAATGCCGAGTAGAACTCCGGAAGATCGCAATTCAGGAGTAAAAATTTAGGCTTAAATTTGAAGATTACAAACTGAAATCTGAAGAACGCATTTAGGCTATCCCAAAGACCGCCATTCCAAACCCTGTTAATCTCTGAAATCTCACATCCAGGTTCTACCAAATCACGTGGTCCAGCATTAATTGGAATCAGCAAGACACTCAACTCTGGGGTTTTACCCAGCTCGTCGGCGAGCAGATTCATCGCGCGCTCTGCCCCACCACCACTTAAAGAATTTGTTACGATTGCAACAGCTTTCATACGAGAATGCTAGCGAAATCTACTGAAAACGAAGCGAGAGACTCATTTGATACCTGAAATTTCGGTCGTTACTGTAGTTAAAAACGACTCACGTGGGCTGCAGAAAACGCTGACTAGTTTGATCACCCAATCCTTTTCAAATTGGGAGTGCCTGATTATCTCGGCAAAGTCAGAAGATGACACACAGCATGTCGCTGATTTATTCTCCGTAAAGGATAACCGCATACTCCACTTTCAGGAGGAAGCATTCGGAATATATTCCTCAATGAATCAAGGACTTGATCTTGCAAAGGCACCTTTTGTCATTTTTATGAATGCTGGCGATGTGTTCGCATTCCCAGGTGCAATTGAACTTATGAATCAAAAAATTATTGAAATGAATTGTTCGGTAGTAGTTGGTGGATATTCTACTGGTAAGCGGACATATAGTTTCAAGCAAAAGAATTTTGGACCTGGAAGTTTTTCGCTTAACAGAAGATGGGGTTGCCATCAGTCAATGATTTTCAGGAAGAATGAACTTATTTCATTAGGTGGATTCTCGCTGCGCTACCAACTAGCTTCAGACTTTGATCTCGTTTTGAAACTTGTAAGCAAAAAATCTGGAGTGAGAGTTAGTGAGATAATCTCCATCATTGACCCGAACGGAATATCAAATACACAGATAGGGAAAGTCCTACTAGAGAAGCAACAAATTAGAAGAAATCAGTTTGGTTATTATTCGTTAAACTCATTGCTGGGAAAAATTTGGACACACTTGGTTCTGTCAAAAATCCGCATGAGGGTTCTGTTTAGGAAAACTTCCTAAATTATTTTTAAATTTTATGCGCGAACTAAATGCTAAGACGGTCCAAGCCATAAACGGAATTAGTGGAAGCTGATATCGAAAATTTACCCCGAGCACTCCATTAATTGCTCCGATGCC
>JACCDK010004323.1_pt1 | contig 11325 bp, 8 predicted proteins | sample 7445871 | NCBI WGS metagenome assembly JACCDK01 (sample SAMN15323436, study PRJNA562643) | freshwater metagenome | isolation source: river surface water | place: USA:Blue River Watershed | collected 2017-08-15
ATTGAATTTCAACCAATAGGGGGCGGTTTCCTTCCATTAATGTACCGATGGCTACACCAGAAGCCGGTTCATCTCGTTGGGATAATAAGATTTCGGAAGGATTTGTAACCGCACGTAATCCAGAACCAAGCATTTCATAGATACCTAATTCAGATGTACTGCCAAATCGATTCTTTGTCGTCCGAAGGATTCTGTAAATCATGTGTCGATCCCCTTCAAACTGTAGGACCGTATCTACTAAGTGTTCGAGTACTTTAGGTCCGGCGATGGATCCTTCTTTGGTGATGTGGCCAACTAAAAATATCGGGGTATTGGATTCTTTGGCAAAGCGCATTAGTTCCAATGCACATTCACGGATTTGAGAAACTGAACCTGGGCCTGATTCGATTTGGTCTGAAAATAGCGTTTGAATAGAATCTACGATGATTAATTCAGGTTCTAGGTCAACCAAATGTTTAAATATTGCCTGCGTATTTGTTTCAGTTAGAATGTATAAGCTATCTGATTTTTTCTCGAGTCTGTCAGCGCGTAGTTTGATTTGTTGTTCGGATTCTTCTCCAGTAACATATAAAACTTTAGTGCCACTCAGGGAAAGTGCGACTTGAAGTAAGAGTGTTGATTTGCCAATTCCAGGTTCTCCACCTATTAATACCAAACTTCCGGGTACGATTCCGCCGCCTAAAACCCGACTGAATTCGGTATCTGAGCAAGGTATTTTCGGGGTGTTTTCAAAGTCGACCTCTTGTAATAATTTGGGTTGAGGCTTGGAGCGGGCAGAGGTTTTGGTTTTCCATACCTCTGCTGGGTGTGAGCTAACTTCCACTAATTCTTCCACGAACGTATTCCATTCTCCGCATGAAGGACATTTGCCTAACCATTTGGGTGCGTTGTGTCCGCAGGATTGACAAAAAAAGGAAGTTTTAGCTTTAGCCACGTGTGATTTTATTTGGTTTCAAAATTACGCTTTTCGTTGGTTTTTCCTTTTTTTTTGAATGAAAAAGGATAATTTTACAACTTAATTGACTTAAACCGTTTTCGTTCATGAGGAACCCAGGTAAGGTTATTGGCCTTCTTTTACTTTCATTCATTTTTGTGGTTCCATTACGGGGACAATTATTGATGCCAGTTCGTAAGGCAACGGGTAATTTTTTCCGTTTGGGGATTAAAGGAGGGGTTAGTTTGACCAACTTGACATTGGATGGTTTGTCGGTGAATGGTGCTTCAGATTACATCGCAAAAAGCATGACCGCCAAAAACGGTTATGTGGCAGGAATTTATGCTCGATTAGGTAGACGTGTTTTCGTTCAGCCGGAGTTATTAGCCGGTGTTAAATATGCCAAAGTTAATGTCCTTAATGCGGCCCTCGGATTAGATAAAAAAGTGGAAATTGGATATACAAGCATTGATATTCCATTAATGTTGGGATACCGTTTAGGACCCTTACATGTCATGGCAGGCCCTGTTGCCTCATATAGCATGACTCCCAATAGTACATTCAATCAATTTTTGTCAGCTAATAATTCTATTTCTGACGCTATCACCAATGCCTATTTCTCATACACCGCAGGAGCGGGGATAGATTTGTTGGGTTTCACGCTAGATGTGCGTTATGAAAGTAATTTGACGGATTTGTCTAAAACGATTCCATTGCCTTCTGGTGTTAATTTTTCTCAAAAAGCGAGTTCGTTTCAGGCTACCTTGGGAATGAAAATCTTATAAGATGAGAGCATCCTTTTTGTTATTATTTGTTGCGCTGAGTTTGTCCGTTTCTGCTCAAAAACTTCCTTCCTGGTTGTCTATAGGCTTGAAAGGTGGTGTTAATGTGCAGAATTATTCAACAGATTTTTCGTTTAAGGGAGAGTCGGTATTAATTCGGAATAGTTCGAAATTCAAGCAAGGATATACATTTGGTGGTTATGCGCGGGTCGGTAAAAAGTTTTTTATACAACCTGAGATGACCTTGTCTACTCGTGGAGGTAAAATGATTGCGTTGAATTCGTCATCTGGAGTTTATTCGGAAGTTGATTCGGATTACATGACCATTGATGCACCTTTTTTATTGGGTTATTCATTTAAAAATTTCTACGTCGTGGGAGGGCCAGTTGGCACTTTAGGGCATGCTCGTTTTGATAATCTAGAGGAGCTAACTCACTATTATTTTAATGGATATGGGAAATTGGGTATTCCTCGATTTATGTATTCGGTGCAGGTGGGTGGAGGTTTCACCTATTCTCGCATTAGTTTAGATGTTCGGTATGAATTAGGTCAAACTGATTTGGCTGCTGATTTATTAAAGCCGGAAGGTGTCTATTTTTCTCAAAAACCACAGTCGGCACACGTGACGTTAGGGTTTAAGTTATTTTAAATTATGAAGGATAAAATACAGGCAATTCAGTCTGAAATAGAGGCATTTGTTATTTCAGATGCTGCTGCGTTAGAACAGTTTCGTATTCAGTTTGTGGGTCGTAAAGGTCGTTTAGCCGAATTGTTTGATGGCTTAAAAGATGTGGCTGCGGAAAGTCGCCGTGAAGTAGGTCAAGCATTGAATGGCTTAAAGAATTTAGCGGAAGCCAAGTTTACCGCTGCTCAAGAGGAATTTGCAGGTTCAGATCAATCCATTGAAATTCCAGCTGATTTGACTTTGTCGGATCCGTTGATTCAAGGTTCATTACACCCGTTGACCTTAGTGCGTTCACGTATTTTAGAGATTTTCAATCGGATGGGTTTCTCGGTTTCCGATGGGCCTGAGATTGAAACAGATTTTTACAATTTTACAGCTTTGAATTTTCCAGAAAATCACCCTGCGCGTGAAATGCAGGATACCTTTTTTATTGAAAAGGGGCAAGGAGAAATTCAAGATGATGTCTTATTGCGCACGCATACATCGAACGTTCAAATTCGTTTGATGCAACATGCGAAGCCACCTTTTCGCTCGATTATGCCGGGTCGCGTATTCCGTAACGAGGCAATTTCAGCGCGTGCTCACTGCTTATTTCATCAAGTTGAAGGCTTATATGTAGATAAGGAAGTTAGCTTTAAAGATTTGAAAGACACCTTATATCATTTCGCTAAAGAAATGTTTGGTAAGGATACCAAAGTACGTTTCCGTCCTTCTTATTTCCCATTTACTGAGCCAAGTGCAGAGATGGATATTACGTGCCTTTTATGTAAGGGAGATGGTTGCAATGTGTGTAAGCAAGCGGGATGGGTAGAAATTGCAGGTGCTGGGATGGTAGATCCGAATGTGTTGGAAAATGTGGGTATAGATTCGAAAGAATATTCAGGTTTTGCCTTTGGTATGGGTATTGAGCGGATAACCATGTTGAAATACCAAATCAAAGATTTACGTCTATTTACGGAGAATGATGTCCGTTTTCTTCGTCAGTTCAATTAACAAATTTTAAGGTCCGTGAGTGCGGAGTTTAACTTATTTTTGACATTATTTTAATTTCTTATGCAGCAATTTAAACGCAATAATAACCTCGTAGGTTGGATTGTCTTTGCCATTTCTTTAGTTACTTATACACTTACAGTGGAGCCTACAGCCTCTTTTTGGGACTGTGGTGAATTCATTGCTTGTGCGTATAAATTGCAAGTTCCACATCCTCCAGGAGCACCCTTATTCTTATTGCTTGGTCGTATGTTTTCATTCCTTGCTTTAGGGGATGTCACTCGCGTTGCATTTTGGATCAATATGATGTCTGTTGTGTCAAGTGCGTTAACGATTCTGTTTATGCATTGGACCATTGTGATGATTGGTCGTAAAGTATTACGCAAGTCGTTTGCCGAATTAACGCAATCAGAGGGTATTATTTTATTGCTTTCAGGTGCTGTGGGTTCATTAATCTATACATTTTCTGATACGTTTTGGTTCTCTGCTGTTGAAGCCGAGGTATATGCCATGTCGTCTTTCTTTACAGCGATAGTTGTTTGGGCAGCATTTCGTTGGGAATTAGTTGAAAATGAGGCTGAAGCGAATCGTTGGATTTTATTCATTGCTTATCTAGTTGGCCTTTCCATTGGAGTCCACTTATTGAATTTAGTGACTTTGCCAGCCTTGGCCTTGTTGTGGTACTTTAAGAAGGAGGCTAAGCCAACTTACAAAGGAGGATTTGTGGCGGTATTAGTAGGCTTATTTATTCTTGGTATTATTAATTCAGGAATCATTCCAGGCTTGCCATCTATGGCGTTTTGGTTTGAATTGCAGTTTGTTAATAGCTTGGGAATGAGTTATGGAATGGGAGCTATATTCTTCCTTTTGGTGCTTTTGGCTGCAGTCGTATTGGGAATACGTTATTCGTATAAAGCAGGAAAAGAGGTATTAAATGTGGCCTTGTTTTCATTTGTATTTTTATTGATTGGATATTCAACGTATACGGTTGCATTGGTTCGTTCGGGCTATAATCCACCGATCAATGAGAATGATCCAAGTAACATTTTGAACTTCTTGAAGTATTTGAAACGTGAGCAATATGGATCTCGTTCCTTGTTGTATGGGCCTGTTTATACGGCTCAGATTGAAGAGTTCAAAGAAGGGGAGGAAGTTTACAAAATGAAGGATGGCAAGTATGTGGTTTACACACACAAGCCGGAATATGTGTATCAGAAGGACCAACAAATGTTATTGCCGCGTGTGTGGAGTAATTCAGGCCAACACGTCGCTTTGTATCAAGATATGCTTGGTATTCCTGCGGGTCAAAAACCAGGGTTTGGTGATAATCTACGCTTTATGTTTAGCCATCAAATGGGGCATATGTATATGCGATATTTGCTTTGGAACTTTGTGGGTCGTGAAAGTGACCAGCAAGATGCATGGGCGATCAATGCCTTTGAGGATACCTCCAAATTACCTGATGCATTAAAGAACAATAAGGCTCGTAATAACTATTTTTATTTGCCGTTAATTCTAGTTCTTTTTGGATTTTACTTGTTATACCGCAAGGATGAGAAGGATTTCTTGGTGACCATCATGATGTTTGTGTTGACTGGAGTAGGCTTGGTGGTTTACTTAAATTCACCTCCAGTAGAACCACGTGAGCGGGATTACATTTATGTAGGATCGTTTTATTTCTTAGCGATTTGGGCAGGTTTGGGTGTTATGCAATTAGCTGAATGGTTATCGTTAATTGTGAAGCAACCGCAGGTTCGTTGGGCCCTTTTGACCGTATTAAGTTTCTCAGCACCAGCTATCTTGGCACAACAAAACTGGGATGATCATGATCGTAGTGGACGTTATCACCAAATTGATTTCGCCAAAAACCTCTTGAATTCATGTGCACCTAATGCCATTTTATTTACGGGTGGAGACAATGATACCTTCCCACTGTGGTATGTCCAAGAAGTGGAAGGTTTCCGTACGGATGTTCGTGTATGTAATTTATCATTGTTAGGCACGGATTGGTACATCGATCAAATGAAGCGTCAAACATACCAATCTAGTCCTTTGCCGATTGTTCTTAATAAGGATCAATTTTTAGAGGGTGTGAATGACCAAATCATGTATTCGGAAAACCCGAATATCAAAGAGATGTCCTTGCCTGATTATTTAGATTTAGTTCACAAGGATGATCCACGTATTCAAGCACAGACTCAAAGCGGGGAATTGATCAATACGTTCCCTTCTGATTCTTTAGTCATCCCGGTGAATGCGATGAAGGTTGCTCAATCCAATTGGTTTCCAAAGGAATTTGTGCCATTCTTGTCGGATCGTTTAAGCTGGAAATTGCCATCTAAAAATATCTTTAAAGGAGAGTTAATTCAGTTGGAGATCATCTCAAACAACGCTTTAGCTGGTTGGACACGCCCAATCTACTTTGCTGCTACCTTACCTAATGATCAGTATTTAGGTTTAAAAGAAAGTATGCAATTGGAGGGATATGCATATCGTTTGATGCCATTTAAAATTCAAGGTGCTAATGATGGTTTTGTGAATTCGAAGATCATGGCTGATAATATGTTGAATAAGATGTATTGGCGTGGATTAAATGATGAGAAGATCTACTACCATGGTGATTTTTACATGGGTATCCCAAGTGTAACCTTACGATTAGGTACTTACCGCTTGGTGGACCAATTGGTTCGTGAAGGAAATATGGCTTTAGGGAAAAAGGTTTTGGATCATTTGGAGCAAGTAATGCCAAATAAAGTGATTCCTTACGATCAATTTTCGGCGAGTATGGTCGGCCTTTACATCGCCATGGGCGAAGAAGCGAAAGCTTTAAAAATGGCTAAGACCATGATTGACCGCAATGATCAAGCGCTAGATTACTACTTAGCTGGTGGTATTCGTGCCCATGAGCGTGATATTCAAATAGCGCTATATGAAATGAACGTGATTGTTTCTTCATTCAAAGAATCGAAGGTGGCCCCAGCGAAGTATAAATCGTTAGAGGCTAAGTTCATGAAGCAGATGGAGAGAGTGCAATAACAATTAGACGCTGGACGTTAGACACTAGACGTTAGTCATTCAAATACAAAAAAAGCCCGAGCATTTAGCTTGGGCTTTTTTTATATATCCAGCGTCTAACGTCTAACGTCCAGAGTCTAACGTCTAACGTCCAGAGTTTAACGTCTAACGTCCAGAGTTTAACGTCTAACGTCTAGCGTCTAAGAAAACATATCTCTCACCTTGTGAAAGAATCCTTTTTCCGACTTACCTGGTTGCGGGGCGAAGTTGGCCGAGTCACGTAGTTTTTCTAACAGTTCGCGCTCTTCTTTATTGACCTCTTTCGGTGTCCAAATATTTACGTGAATTAATTGATCGCCCACAGAATAACCGTTTAGTTCTTTGATCCCTTTGCCTTTTAAGCGTAAGATCTTTCCTCCTTGTGTTCCTGCTTCCAGGGTAATTTTAGCTTTTCCGCCAATGGTAGGCACTTCGACTGAGGTACCTAACGCTGCGTCAACAAAACTTACATACAGATCAAAAATCACATTGTTTCCATCGCGGTGTAGGACTTCGTGTGGTTCCTCTTCAATAACGATTAATAGATCACCAGCTACGCCACCACGCGGGGGAACGTTTCCTTTGCCTGACATGGATAATTGCATGTCGTTGGATACGCCTGCTGGGATTTTGATCGGGATGATCTCTTCTTCAAGCACGCGGCCCTCACCGAAACATGCGTCGCATTTAGCACCTACGCTCTTACCTTCGCCGCTACAGGTAGGGCAGGTAGATGAAGTGACCATTTGGCCCAACATGGTATTTTGAACTCGTTTGACTTGACCGGATCCTTGGCAAGTACCACAAGTTTTTAAATCAGTCCCGTTCTTTGAACCATTACCTGAGCAAGATTTACAAGCTACATGGCGTTTTACCTTGATTTTCTTTTCGACGCCATTTGCGATCTCTTCCAAGTTTAATTTCAACTTGATACGCAAATCAGTGCCTTTACGCTGACGTCTGCCACCTCCGCGACCTCCGTTGAAAAAGCTACCAAATGGGCTATCGTCACCACCACCACCGAAGATATCTCCAAACTGAGAGAATATATCTTCCATGTTCATGCCTTGGCCACCAAATCCGCCACCAGCAGCTCCACCCATTCCCGCATGACCAAAGCGGTCATATTGCGATTTCTTTTGGGCGTTACTTAATACTTCATAGGCTTCAGCTGCCTCCTTGAATTTTTCTTCAGAAGCTTTGTCGTCCGGGTTTTTATCTGGGTGATACTTGACCGCTAATTTGCGGTAAGCCTTTTTGATTTCCTCCTCAGAAGCTGATTTGGATACGCCTAATACCTCGTAATAATCTCTTTTCTGCGCCATTGTAAATTAGTTACCAACCACCACTTTTGCGAAGCGAATGACTTTTTCGTTTAATGTATATCCTTTTTCAACTACCTCCATGACCTTACCTTTGTCGTCCTCCGTAGGCGCTGGAAATTGCGTAATGCAATCATGTAATTCCGCGTCAAAGACTTCGCCTTTTGCAGGTAACTCTTTCAGTCCTTTGGCTTGAAGTGTGGCTGTAATTTTAGCAAATATCAATTGGATTCCTTCTGATATTTCTCCTTCTGGTGCGTTCGCTAATGCGCGCTCATAATCGTCGATGACAGGCAATAAGTCTACGATTAATCCAGCAGAGGCCGTTTGAATTAGGTCTATTTTCTCCTTCGCCGTTCTTTTTCTAAAGTTTTCAAAGTCTGAATATAAACGAAGGTATTTTTCTTTCATTTCGGCCAATTCATCTGGCGCTTGTGTTTCTTCGGTCGGTGCTTGTTCAGCAGTCTCTTGTAGGATCTCTTCTTCGATTGGCTTTTCAGTCTCTTTCTTTTTCATAAGGCAAAATTAATAGGGTTTTCGTCTACTCAAATGATGAACCAAAAACTATTTTCTGACAGTTTGGCATAAATTCAGTGAGCTTCGTAATTTTATGGCACATGAATGCGTCACCAACTCACGTTTCCCTCACCATTAAACGCCTAGCTCACCAGCATGGTTTTCAATTTTGTGGGATTTCAAAAGCTGAGTTTTTATCCGAGGAAGCGCCACATTTGGAACGCTGGTTAAACCAACAGATGCATGGGGAGATGAGCTACATGGCGAATCATTTCGATAAACGATTAGACCCGCGAAAGCTGGTGGACGACTGCCAAACGGTGATATCACTTGCTTATAATTACTTTCCAGATCCTTCCATTCAAGTCTTATCCGATTCCTTTCAAGTCTCCAAATATGCGTTTGGGAAAGATTACCATGTGGTCATCAAAGATAAAATGAAGCTTTTATGGGATGATCTTCAACGAGAACTAGGTGATTTTAGCGGTCGAATGTTTGTTGACTCCGCCCCCGTATTAGAAAAAGCTTGGGCCAAAAAGTCTGGCTTAGGGTGGATAGGGAAGAATGCCAATTTAATTATTCCGAAGCAGGGGAGTTTCTTTTTTTTAGCGGAGCTTTTGGTGGATTTGAAAGCAGATCCCGACGGACCCATCAAGGATTTTTGTGGGACATGTACGCGCTGCATCGAGGCTTGCCCAACGGATGCCATTACGCCTTATGTGGTGGATGGATCTAAATGCATCAGTTATTTTACGATCGAGCTGAAGGATCAAATGCCGGCGGAGTTACAAGCTAATTTCCAAGACTGGATCTTTGGATGTGATATTTGTCAAGATGTTTGCCCTTGGAATCGACACTCCAAGCCTCATCAAGAAATTGCATTTCAACCTAATGAAAGGTTTTTAGATTTAACGAAGCAAGACTGGGAGGATTTATCCGAGGATCTTTTTAAAGAATTGTTTCAATTCTCTGCGATTAGCCGGACAAAATTGAAAGGGCTTAGAAGAAATATAGCTTATGCAAAAAAAAATGGGTCACGAAAATCATGACCCATTTCAGCAAATTAAACCCTAAAGTGATTTTCTTATGATAAACTGTAATGCTAATTCATGGCTACTTTTGTCATTCTCTTGAATTAACTGTGCAGCCATTTCACCTAATAAGCTAGGTTGATTTGATAAAACTGTAATACCCCCTGCAACGATCTCTTTAAAATGACAATCGTTAAATGCGATGAGACCCAGATTCTCGCCTATAGTCAATCCATTTGTTTCCCCGTATTTGATAGCCTTCACCAAGTCTTTGTCGTCTAGTGTGAAATAAATTTCACCTGCACGTACATCCACCGGATCTAGGCCATCCAATACTTGGAACTCCAGGCCATTCGCTTCGCAGAATTCACTGCAACCGTTAATCAATCCAGCATCGAAATAATCCTCCTCTGAAACGACTAAATTGAACGAATGGTATTTATTAAACAGGTTTATTTGGTTTGAAAAGTGAAAGTTTAAAGCCGTTTTAGGCTGTGAAATAATGCTTGCATGCGCATTGGATATACTATTGAAGTTTTGATCCAATAAAATCAATCGGTCTCCTGAAATCTTCTTTAAGCACTTAATGTTTTCCTCTTCCTCTTCGATCAGGTGAGGCATGATGACGTAATAATGATAATTTCCCAACTGCTGGGCCATGATTTCTTGAAACTGGCGTGTCTTATATTGGTAGGTATAAATATCCACCATGACATTTTTTCCTAATGACTCGCAAAATGAATCGAAGATCTCTTTATTCGTAGTCGTAATTTTGCCCACCAAAAAAAGTACTTTGGTTTTAGTCTTTATGGACGAATTAGAAATGAAGTATCCTTTACGAAAGATTGAGGTGATAACCCCCATTTTATGTAACTCGGTATAGGCACGTTCAACCGTGTCACGAGATAAATAACATTCCTCCGAAGCCTCGTTAATAGAAGGTAATCTTTCGCCCGGTTTCAATTCACCCATTTCAATATCTTGCAATAGGGAATTAATTAATTGCTGATATTTCGGAAGTTTGTTGTCCGAATTTTTGGCAGAAAAAGAAACAAATGTCTTGACCATGTCTGTTTATGCGATTTCTTTATGAATTACATAAACAAATGTAATCCAACTCGACTTCTTTCGATTGGACAAATCTTTCAAATTTGTGGACGATTCTTGCATTAAACCGCTTTTGAAAGAATTGTATTGGAATTTAGGGCACTTTCTTGTGGAATATATACCGGTAAGTCGGCGTAATTTTTACCTTTATTTTTCTAATTTAGACGTTCTATATTTTACAACTTTGCGGACTTTTTTGTGTTTCATTTGGCTTCTAATTGCAACTTCTCTTCAAGGGCAAGTTGGCAATCGATTTGAACGCTTATCTACCGCGTCGGGTTTATCTCAAAGTTCGGTTTACAAGATTATTCAAGACAAGAAAGGCTTTCTTTGGTTCGCCACGGCAGATGGATTGAACCGCTACGATGGGCATAATTTTAAGATTTATCGAAATGATCCCAGTGACCCCACTACCTTGAGTGGGAGTGATATATTTTCCATCGTGGAAGATGATCAAGGAAATATTTGGGTGGGTACACGGTCTTCAGGTTTAAATCATTTGGATCTACAAACGGGTAAGATAACTCGGTTTACCCGTGGACCGCAAGGTCAAGATATGAGTAATTTGAATATCCCATCTTTAATTAATCTGGGTAATCATCGCGTTGGAGTTGCCGCACTAGGTTTGGGATTTTTAGTCTACCATACGCAAACTAAAAAATTATTAGCAGCGGAGTCCGAGTTTAAAAACCCCTTAGTTAAGGAAGTAGCTCGTGCATTTAAACATAGCAATGGTTCTTTGTGGCTGGGGACACGCACGGGCCAGCTGATCTCTGTCTTAGGAAAGCATAGTTTTATGCCTTTTTCGATGGGTCAAAACCAAGCTAAATCGCGGATTCGGGCTATTTATGAAGCTAAAAATGGTGATATTTTAGTTGGGACTGATGGTGCAGGTTTGTTTCAG
>JACCDK011040346.1_pt1 | contig 11325 bp, 10 predicted proteins | sample 7445871 | NCBI WGS metagenome assembly JACCDK01 (sample SAMN15323436, study PRJNA562643) | freshwater metagenome | isolation source: river surface water | place: USA:Blue River Watershed | collected 2017-08-15
AGAAAATTGTCATTATCCTTGTCTTGAATGCTACTTAATATGACTAGTCCATTTAAAGAACTAATCTCGTCTTTATTTCTACCAACACGTCAAAGAACTCTTTTAACCTCAACACCAAATCTCTAAGCCGAAACCCTTCAATCTAACCCGAAGTCAATGCGCTAGAATCGTTTTCCTAGCAATTGGGAGTGCAAAGATGTAGGAATAATTTAAATATACCAACACTCCGACAAAAATAATTTCACTTTTTTTCGGTTAACTCCGATCCACTGAACTATTTGAAGGATAAAATGTAATTTTTCTGCTTTCCGTTGCCGACCAACAAATACTTTCCGCGTATCTTTTCAAAATTCAATTCCGCATTCGGATCCGTTACCTTTACCTTGTTAACACTTACGGCATTGTTTTGTATCGCCTTGCGCGCTTCGCCTTTGGATGGGAAAATCAAATTCTCCGTTCCCACGCTGATTAAATCTGTCAAGTTTTTACATTCTACGAATAAGTCAGACGATACTTCATGGATAGGCAATTGAGCCAACAAAGCGTCAGAGGCTGAGGAAAGCAATTCTACCGCATCCTTCGAGAATAACAAGGCCGATGCCTCAACCACCAAAGCACACACATCTGCTCCATGTACGCGCGTTGTTACTTCCTCCGCTACTGCTTTTTGAAGAATCCGTAAATGCGGTGCCTCCGCATGCTGCTTCTCGAATTCTTCTATTTGTTCCTTCGTAAATAATGTAAATACGCGAATCAATCGTGGCACATCCGCATCCGCCGCATTCAGCCAAAATTGATAAAATGCATAAGGACTTGTCTTCTCCGCATCCAACCACACATTGCCCGATTCCGATTTTCCAAACTTCGTGCCATCTGCTTTGGTCACTAGTGGCGTCGTTAAAGCAAATGCCGCACGTTCCGTGGAGTCCTCTTCATGGCCTTCTTTCCGACGAATAATTTCCGTCCCCGTCGTGATATTTCCCCACTGATCCGAACCACCCATTTGCAAACGGACATTCTTGTTCTTATATAAATGGTAAAAATCGTAGCCTTGTAATAACTGATATGAAAATTCCGTAAACGAAATGCCCGTTTCTAAACGCTTCTTAACTGAGTCCTTGGACATCATGTAATTCACTGTCAAAAACTTTCCCGCCTCACGCAAAAAACCTAAAAAGCTAAACTCTTTGAACCAATCGTAATTATTTACTACTTCCGCTGAATTGGCTCCCGAATGAAACTCCAAGAATTTTTCCAATTGTTTTTGAATGCCAACCTGATTCGCGCGCAAGGAATCTTCCGATAAGAACTCTCGCTCTGCTGCCTTTCCCGATGGATCCCCAATCATTCCCGTGGCACCTCCCACTAATGCGATGGGCTTGTGTCCACACAATTGAAAATGCTTCAAAAGCATAATTGCCGCTAAATTACCGATATGCAGACTGGGAGCCGTTGGGTCAAATCCGATGTAAGCCACCGTCATTTCCTTCGTCAATTGTTCTTCCAATCCAGGAATCATATCCTGTAACATACCTCTCCAGCGTAATTCTTCTATGAAGTTCATAATAGGGTATTTATAGTCAGTAGTCAGTAGTCAGTAGTCAGTAGTCAGTGGTCAGTAGTCAGTGGTCAGTAATCAGTGGTCAGTAATTAAAAAAGTTCGTAGGCCGAAGTCCAAAGGATTACCTCTTACCTCTTACCTCTTACCTCTTACCTCTTACCTCTTACCTCTTACCTCTTACCTCTTCGTCCTCTTTTTCTTGGGCCACAAAATTAGTGATTCTTCGGAATTATCGCTTCTTTTTATAAAACAAACAGGCGTCCCCATAACTAAGGAATCGATAAGCTTTTTGAACGGCCTCCTCATATACTGCTTTCCATTCGTCTCCAATGAGTGCGGAAACTAAAACGAGAAGCGTCGATTTGGGTTGGTGAAAATTAGTAATCAAGGCATCACAGAATCGGAATTCGTAGGTTGGCATGATTAACATTTCCGTCTGAGCAACAAATTGATCTAATTGATTTGCATCTAAATAATCCAAAATAGCCTGCAAGGCAACATTATTTTCAATGTTATTGCGTTCATTGTACGCATATTCTTTGGGAATAACCAATCCATCTGCGGGGATGGATTGATGCTCGATTAACCAAATACCGGCCCAATACAAACTTTCCAAGGCTCGCATAGCTGTTGTTCCCACGGGAATAAAGGTCCCACGGTGTTGCATCAATTGGGTAATTAATTCTCTTTCAAAAATCAATTGCTCCCGATGCATGGGGTGATTACGAACCTCGTCCTCCTTAACGGGTAAAAAGGTTCCCGCGCCGACATGAAGGGTCAAAAAGCAGGATTTCTTCCCTTGTTTTTCTAATTTATCTAGAATCTCCGGTGTAAAGTGCAAGCTAGCGGTAGGTGCCGCTACAGCTCCGAGTTCCTTGGAAAAAACCGTTTGGTATCGATCTTGATCCGATAATTCCGTATCGCGTTCCATGTAAGGTGGCAAGGGAATTTTACCGATTTCTGTCAAAATGGCCGCAAAAGAATGCGAACTATTCCAGGTGATTTTTACTTGGTTTTCTTCACGATTTTCCCAAAGAATGGTGAGGAGTACATTTTTTCCATCGATTTCCAAGGACTTTTGAAGCGTTTCATCGGATTTCCATCGCTTTTTGTTTCCAATTAAACTTTCCCAAATAACCTCGCCCGATTGCTCCATCATCTGTTGTGTGGGAACATTATCCAATAAGGGCTTCAAAAGAAAAATTTCAATCGTCGTTCCAGATGATTTTTGCAGTTGAATGCGAGCTGGAATTACTTTGGTATTATTAAAGACAAAAAGGCTGTCATTCGGAACTAAATCAGGAAGCTCTCGAAACAAGTGATGTTGATTAATTCCTTGTTGGTGAACTAACAACTTAGATCCATCACGTTCTTCACTTGGGAAAAATGCAATTTGGGAATCAGGTAAATGATAATCAAAAGACTGAATTGAAATATCCGGCATGCGGTGTATCATGGCTCTTCAGAAATAAACTTAGGGGATAAAAATAAACGAATAGGAAAATAAATTAACCAGGCCAGCAATAAAACAATGCCTAGTTTGGGTACGTAAGTATAATCTTCATTATAGGTGCGTTGGTCATTTAACAGCAACAACACTCTAAAAACCACGATAAGAAAACTATTAATCAGGGCTGGCAACAAGTGCAACCAATTGATTAAGGTTTTTTTAATGGTTTCATCCCCTTTTTCAGCAAATACACGGAATAGATTTCCCCAGACTTTTTCAGACACATTATCAACACTTTTGATCAATAAGAGTGCAAGGACATTTAAGACTGTGACAATTCCAGCCGAAAGGTAGAAGATTTCTTCCTTGGGTAAAAACCCATCTCCACGGCCTGTTTCTCCAAAATGGACGGCTGCGGGATCGGGTAGTCCACGATAAACAAATAACAAGGTGATGCCAAAGGCCACCATAGATAAAATGCGCCAAACACGCGAAACGAAATAATCTATCGACATAAGATTCAAAATGTGCTCAAAATTAGTTCATACATGCCGAAGTGCCTAATCTTTTTTGAATTTGATAAATAGGGGCTTTTCTTTGGATTCAAGGCCGAAAAAACTATTTTTGTAATTATGAAGATCTACACAAAACAAGGTGACAAAGGCTTTACCCGCTTAGCAGATGGAATTGGATTATCGAAATCCGATTTTAGGCTGGAGGCTATTGGCGACATCGATGAATTAAACGCACACATCGGGTTATTGATTTGTCAAGTAGATTCGGATTTGGCGGCCAAATTACAAGCGATTCAATCTAGTTTATTTGTATTAGGAGCTCATGTCGCGAGCGATTCCAAACAAGCGCTTGGTAACATGGAGTTAATCTCCTTAAAGGATATCGTCGCCTTGGAAGATAATATTGATGAGATGGATGCGAAATTAGCTCCCATGCGATTTTTTATTCTTCCAGGTGGTCACCAAACCATTGCCACAGCACAGATTACACGCACGGTTTGTCGGCGAGCTGAAAGAAGCCTAATTCGTTGGGTTCAGGCAAGCGAACATACCGATTATGAAGTTGCGATGGCTTATTTAAACCGATTATCAGATTACTTATTTATGATGTGTCGTTATCTTCATCATAGCCTAGGTATCCCTGAAATTCCATGGAATTCAGGCAAATAAATGAAATCATTATGCAAATCCACATTCAACCGATTGCTCAATCTCGAATTGACCAAGTAAATTTTGATAGCTTGATTTTTGGCCGCAGTTTTGCGGATCACATGTTAGTTGCCGAATATGCCGATGGTGCATGGCAGTCCGTTACCATTCAGCCTTATGGTCCTTTGGAATACCAGCCTGCTATGATGTCATTGCATTATGGTCAGGCAATTTTCGAAGGGATGAAAGGATATCGCTCAAAAGATGGAGATATCCAGGTTTTTCGTCCAACGGAAAATTTGAAGCGATTTAATAAATCAGCTGTTCGGATGTGTATGCCTGAGGTCCCTGAAGAAATTTTTTTGGGAGGTTTACGTGAATTGTTAAAAATCGATCAAGCTTGGGTTCCTGCCAAGGAGGGCTGTTCCCTATACATTCGTCCATTTATGTTTGCAACAGATGAATATGTAGGAGTAACGCCATCGACGACTTATAAATTTATTATCTTCAATTGCCCCGTGGGTTCCTATTATTCCAAACCTTTGCGAGTTCGTGTTGAGACAGAATACATTCGGGCAGCCAAAGGAGGTGTTGGGTTTTCCAAAAATGCGGGTAATTACGGTGGATCCTTGTTTCCTACGCAAAATGCGATTAAAGATGGATATGACCAAATTATTTGGACGGATGCAGCTACTCATCAATATGTGGAGGAAGCAGGTACCATGAATCTGATGTTCGTGATTGATGGCGCATTAGTAACTGCCGCCACCGGGGATACCATACTTGATGGGGTAACTCGCAAATCGGTCATGCAAATTGCTAAAGATTGGGGGATGGAAGTCCAAGAACGTCAATTATCGGTTAAGGAATTAATAGAAGGAATTCAGCATGGGACTGTCACGGAGGCTTTTGGTGCAGGAACAGCCGCAGTCATTGCTCCGATTGCTACGATTGGGTTTGAGGGGAAAGACTATGATTTACCAGCTCGTAAAGAGTCCGACTTTTCTGTCAAAGTGTTTCATGAGATTAATCAAATACGTTTGGGCGAAGTTGCCGATACGCGTGGTTGGATTTGGAAGGTTTAAGGCTTCGCTTTTAGAATGACATGAATACCTGGGTCTTTGGAGGTACTGACATCCTCTAAATCGACTTGGGTATTTTTGTTTAAATTCCAACGTGTTTGTTTTCCTTGGATGACTGATGGGCCAAATTTGGCATCAAAATAGGCCGTGAGATTATTCCTCAATTTTCCTACCTCGGTGATATCCTCCACATAAATATCAAGATTTATCCCACTTAATTTACCTTGGTTATCTGGGATATAGGCAATATCGACAAAGTTTAGGTCGCTGTCATCGAAATACAATGAATAAGATTTTCCCTGGGCAGGCTGAGATTCGGATAATTCAATTTTTTCTTGGATTCGACTTAAGTCAAGTCCCCATTGCGTGTTTCGGATAATCAAAGTGTCGCTTAAGGTAATTTGCTTAACCCAATCACTACTCGCATTCCACGCCTCTTTAATTTTGATTTGCTCGGGCGCCAAACTTAATTGGGCAGTTTCAGACGCATCTTTTTCCTTGTTACAGGCGCAGAAAAGAATGGTGCCGCTGAATAAACAAATAAATGAGAGAGGTAATTTCATGAGCGATTCTCTAAACATGTAAAATCAAAAATAAATAAATTAGACTAGGCTTGAATCATACTATTCGAAAATATTCTTATTTTTGAAATTATATCGTGAAATCACGCGCTATGCGTAGCAATATTTAAGATTATTAGTGGTTAGGTATTTTAAAAAGAAGCCGGTCTATGACTGGTTTTTTTTTGTCTAAAACTCTCGACCAATGCTAACTACCATGCCACTTTTTCCCCCGTTAGTGACGGGGAATCCGATTTTACATACAAGATCATAATAAGTTACTAAATCAAATCCGAGGCCTGAGCCCATTAGCCATCGATTGGTACTGTTTTGAGCTTCTTTATTGGCATAATCTACATATCCAAAATCTACAAAAGCCGTTGGGTATATAGCAATTGGCATTTGATTAAATTGTTTGAATTTTATAAAGGGTATTCGAAGGATTGTCGATACCAGTTGGTATTTAAAGGTATTACGCCACAAAAAGAAGTTGGTTCCATCGATAACGTTCAATTCATATCCTCGTACCAAGTCGTTTGCATAACCTAATCCTTGGATGTTTGCATAAGGGATGAATCCATTTCGACTTAACTTCGATTTGACGTGGGTGGAAAAGAAAAATCGACTGCCTAAATCAAAGAAAAAGGCTGCTGATGCAATCGCCTCCCAATAATCCACGTTGTCACTTTTCAACAAGCCATATTTAGTCAAACTGGCATCAATTTTTCTTCCGCGGAGTGGATATGTTATGAAATCTCGAAAATCATAAGAAAACGCATAACCAAGTTGGGCAAAATTCTGCTTCAACTGCCCTTGTCCAAAATAGTTGGGGTTTAGTTTGGCGATGGTGTCTGCAATTATGGAATGATTGTATTTGAGTTCAAGGGTTTGGAAATCATAAAATTTGTAGCGTTTGCGAAACTGTACTCCTCCGGTCCATCTTTCGCGACTGATCTTGTTAATTTCTAAGAAAGAAAGTTGGTCGTTTTGTGTCTTGTAGGCCAAGTTTTTCTGTGTGCTGTATGAAAGATTAAGGGTCAATCCAAGTGTTTTTTTGGGATCAATGTAGGGGTTTTGATAGCTAATCTCGGCTTTTTGAGTGAAACCTGTTTCAGCTTTAATGACTAGTTTTTCATTTCTGCCCATGAAGTTGTTGTGCAAAAAATGTACTCCATACACAGTTCGTCTAAAATCATGCCCACGGGACCACCAATCATTTAAGTTTCGGTCTGCTAATTGAAAGATTGGAAGGCCTAATACATACCATTGTTCCAAGCATTCATAAACGATGGATAGGTTTCCATTTGGCAGCTGGTGGTAATCCGACTTTACCCAAATGAAAAGATTCGTATTCATTAGCTTTCTCCGATTGAATTCGATGCGTTCATTCAGATCAAAAATTTTGAGTGAATCGAGCTCTTTGAAATCAAGTTCACGCCTCAAGATATTCTCGCGTGTTTTTTCGTTTCCTTGAAAATGAATAGAATCTACGCGCATCGACTGCCCAGAGCTGTATAAACTTGGAATAAGCAGCATGAAAACGAGTAAATAGACACCATCGCGCATATCCTCAAGATACACAAAAGCGCGCGAATTAATTTACCTTATTCGAAAATGATTGTTTCATTGGCCTCATACCATGATTCGATTCGATCTTGAACAAGACGTTCAATTTCCATTCTTCGAATTTTTAGGGTAGGGGTTAAACAGGCGTTTTCGACAGTCCAAGGTTCTTGCATGATAATGAGCTTTTTCAAGCACTCGTATTTCTTGAATTGGGGATTTGTGGTTTGCAAATGCTTTTCCAATTCCTGTACGAGTTCATTTTTTTCTACCTCGCTGGCGGTTGCGCTTAGGATGATTAAACCTAATGGCTGCGGCAAATTGACCCCCACGACGCAGGATACTTCAACATATTTGTGTAAGGATAAAGCATTTTCGATGGGAGCTGGGGATACATATTGACCCTTAGCTGTTTTAAAATTATCTTTAACCCGACCGACAATTCGGAGGTAATTGTCGGTATCCAATTGACCCATATCACCTGTTTTTAACCACGGACCATCAAACAACGCGGCGGTTTGTTCTGGGTTTTTGTAATAGCCCAAGCAATTGTAGTTCGCTTTCATTTGGATTTCACCTGTTTCGGCGTCAATACGTGTGGTGCATTGCTCATGGATTCGACCCACTGTTCCCAGTTTGATTTGATCCCGCGGCATTAGGCTGTTTAAGCCAAGGTTTTCGGTCATTCCGTAGGCTTCTTGAATATACAAGCCCAGTGTTTGAAACCATGCGGTAAGTTCCTGGGGCATGGGGGCAGCACCCGTAATAACCATACAAGTTTGGTCAAGTCCAAGGCCTTTTTGGATTTTTTTCTGGATAATTCGTCTCAAAAAGGGGATGGAAAGGAGCAAACTTAGTTTTTTTTGACCTCCAATTTTCTGTAAGATTCCTTCTTGAAATTTAGCCCAAATACGTGGGACTGCTAGAAAGTGACTCGGTCTTGCGCTAACTAAATCCCGTTGGAATGTATCTAAGCTTTCAACAAAATGGATAGTTCCACCGGCTGCGGTACAAGCAAATTCAACAAAATTTCGTTCTGCGATGTGACAAAGGGGTAGATAAGAAATAAATCGAGTATTGGGTTTATCCAAATGAGCGATTGTTCTTGCCAGATTCAAGGCTATACCAATCGATTCATTTGTGATCATCACACCTTTGGGTACACCCGTGGTACCTGATGTGTAAACGATGGTCGCTAAATCAGCTTTTTTTGGTAAAACGGGGGCAATGATTTCCTGGGTATTTCTTATAATTTCATCCCATGCGATACCAGATGTACAAGGACTATCGGGCGTGTAAATAAGCTGAATGTGTGCAGGTATGCCTTGCCTCATTTCCTCCCATTGATCAAGTTTGCCCACAATTAATACCTGGCATTCTGAATGAACAAGGACTTGGTTGAGCTGGTCGGCAGTTAATGTTGCATAAAATGGAACTGAAATTGCACCTGCGTAGGAAATTGCTAAATCACCAAGAATCCAATGGGCACTATTCTTCGATAAAATACCTACATGTCGAGGTTCTTTTCCATCAAGTTGGCCATGCAAATAAGTGCCAATTTTGGATACAATTTGTAAGGAATCTTGATAGCTGTAGGTTTGATAAACCCCACCGATGGGCTGTTGTAGGTAGGCTTTATTGGGCCGCTCTTCTGCCCAATGCAGGAAATTTTCTAAGTTGCTTTGATACGTTTTAATCAAGGTTCTCCGAGGTTAGTCTCTAAAAATAAAACTTAATTCTTTGATATCATAGCATTCTAGGGTATCGTTTTTTTCAATTTCGATTAATCCTTGTTCATTGACGCGTACAATTCTACCTTGAAATTGCCCCATTTTGTCTTCCAATAAATGCCAATGATGTAGGCAATATAAGTGGCGATGGTACTCGGCATCAAGATCCGAAAATGACTGGCTGGTAAAGCTTTGATATGACTTTTCAATTCCAGTGGAAATGTAATCAAAGATAGCGCTTACATCGAATTGTTGCGGATTTTGTGTCCATTTACGTAGAGAAGTAGCTCTTAATCCATGGAATTCAATTTGGTTGATATTCAAGCCAATCCCCAAAATACTAAACGCCCATTTCCCGGCCTGAAAATTACTTTCAATTAAAATGCCGCCAATTTTTTGACCAGCTAAGAATAGGTCATTCGGCCATTTTATTTCGAGGGGCAATGCTTCTCCCAGGGTGTCGTTTGCCCAGGACTGTAAACCATGAATGATTCCATTGGCTGCCGCTTTACTTAGGTAAAATTGCGAATGAACTAATTGATGATCGGGTTTTAATAGATAGGAGACTAGTAGATTTTGATTGGCCTCCGTTTGCCAAACATTGCCTCTTTGGCCCTTACCAGCGGTTTGTTGGCCAGCAATCCAGGCAAAGCCCTCTGGAATATCTGCCTGAAGTGCTTCTTGAAATCCAAGTACATTGGTGGATTCGCAGCAATCAAGATATTTCGTTTTTTTGCCGACGAAGCGGGTAGGGGCTTGGTAATTGTTCAACTTTTATTCGTAATTTTAGGTTTACAAGAAACAAATTTAATTTTTTATTCGTTATACGAACTTCAAGATGGTTCGATAATTCGTTTTTAACAAATCACATGAGCAAAAGCACAAAGAAAGCCACGAAGATAGATGCGTCAGAAGAATTAGTGCAGTGGGTCGTAAAGGGAATGCAGGAAAAAAAAGCTCAGGATATCGTGGTGATGGACATGCGCGGAGTAGCTAATGCATTTACGGATTTTTTTGTGGTAGCTTCAGGTACATCTGATACCCAGATTGAGGCGATTGCTGATTCAGTGGATAAGGAGGTTTGGGAGTCTGGTAAGACGCACGTGCATGCCATGGAAGGGAAGGCTAATCGTGAGTGGATTTTAATGGATTATTACGATGTGATTGTCCACGTTTTTTTGAAAGACAAACGTGATTTTTTCAAGCTAGAGGAACTTTGGGGGGATGCTAAGTTTACCCACATTGCAGAATAAATCACCAATTCGAACTTTTTTAGTCACCCCGAGTGTTAATAGCCCAAGCAAATTATTCTAATGGCAAAACAAGGTAACAGTAAAAACCCAAGACGTTCTGGAATTCAACCACGCATGCCCAAGAAGCCGACGGGCGGGATGCAGAGTTGGATGATCATTGGTCTTGTTATCGCAATGGTGAGTATGTTTTTCTTCACGAAGCAGCGCACCTTGCAGACAATTGACCAACGGCAATTTGAATCGATGGTGATTCAGAAGGAGGTTCAGTCGGTTGTCATTGTTAATGATAAATTAGTGGAGGTAAGTCTAAAACCTGCCTTTGTATCCAAATATTTTAAGAAGTCTCCGCAGGGATTGGTTTCCGTAAATCAAGGTCCTCATTTTGAATTTCCTATTATTTCGAAAGAGGGCTTTGAGACTTTTCTGGAGGCTCGACAAAAGGATTTTCCGCGTAATGAGCGCGTTTTTGCCACACCAGAGACCCGTACAGGCCCATTGGATTGGTTGGGGACTTGGGGCTTTTTTATCTTGATGGGATTAAGCTTTTACTTTTTATTTTTCCGCATGGGCGGTGGTGGTGGCGGTGGCGGCCAGTTGTTTAATATTGGTCGGAGCAAAGCGACCTTAATCGAAGGCGAATCGAAAGTACGTGTCACCTTTGATGATGTGGCAGGCCTAGATGAGGCGAAAGAGGAGATTCAGGAGATTGTGGAGTTCTTAAAGTTTCCAAAGAAATTTACCGATTTAGGGGGTAAAATACCTAAAGGTGCTCTTTTGGTGGGCCCTCCAGGTACGGGTAAAACCTTATTGGCCAAAGCGGTTGCAGGCGAGGCAGGTGTCCCATTCTTTTCACTTTCGGGTTCTGATTTTGTGGAGATGTTTGTCGGGGTAGGTGCTGCACGTGTTCGTGATTTGTTCAAGCAAGCGAAGGAAAAAGCACCGTGTATTATCTTTATTGATGAG
>JACCDK010782320.1_pt1 | contig 11324 bp, 10 predicted proteins | sample 7445871 | NCBI WGS metagenome assembly JACCDK01 (sample SAMN15323436, study PRJNA562643) | freshwater metagenome | isolation source: river surface water | place: USA:Blue River Watershed | collected 2017-08-15
AATTTGCCTCACATCCAAGCCTTGCTTCTCTGCCAAAAGCAGCGCATAGGCAAAAACATCGGCCAATTCTTCTTTGATTTTTTCTTTATCCACTGCCTCAGAAGCCACAGCATCTTTCCATAAAAAAAGCTCATTAAGTTCAGCGGCCTCAATCGAAAGCGCAACTGCTAAATTCTTGGTATCATGAAACTGCTTCCAATCTCTTTCATCTCTGAAAGTGACAAGGGCATTGATTAGTTCTTGGATTTCGGACATGAGGTAAAGATGCGAAAAATGCATTATCAGTTAACCTAAATTGTTGAAATATTTATTTATTGTATATTTAAATCTTCACAATTATAAAATAATTTTCAATGGCTAATGTTAAATTCGATGTTCTAGAGGCAAAAGCAAATATAAACGGAAGTAAATACCCAATGTATACAGGTTTTATTCAAGCATCTGTACTTATGGAAATTGCCGAAGTGCCTAGCTTTGATAAAAAAAAATCACATCATAGAATTGCTGACGATGTTGTAGATCCACCGATAGATGAGTGGCAGAGACCAGAGGAGAAAGATAAGATACAAAAGATTAAAGAAATATATGGTGATGGGAAAAAAGATAATCTTATGGCGAATCCTGTATTGTTAGGTACTGCTACCCAAAACATTAGCTCACCCTTAATTGAGGTTAAATTATTGCAAAAAACAATAGTTGCTTCTAATGGCCAAGTGATTCCGATAGAAAATTTCTTTGAGGTAGAAATAATTTATGAACCAAATCAAAAGCGACCACTTTGGATTCTCGATGGTCAGCATAGGATTAAAGGAATTTCAATTTCAAAACAAAAAAATGAAATGATTCCATTTGTTTTGTTACATGATTCACACAGATATACCCCACCCTATTTAGCTGAAATTTTTACGCATGTAACGACTGGAGCTAAACCAATGGATCCTGTTCATGGGGAATGGATGAAATTTGCATTCGATCTAGGTAATTATAAGTTAAAAGCTCATAAAATGTCAATGGAAACTACCATAGCATTATGTAGAAATACTAAATTCCAAAATATAACAAACCCATTTTTTAATCAAATACAGTTTAATCCACACCTAACAAAACCTAAATGGCATGCTTTTGAATTTAACTCAATTGAATGGGAACAGATAATTTCCGTTCATTATTATGCAAAACAAGGCAAGATGTCACCAATAGAATTGGCTGAAGAAATCGTTAAAGCTACATTATCTTTTGAAAAACTTGATTCTCATAAACAAAATGATTCTCGGATATTTTCAAATCGATCTCATAAGATACTTGCCGAAGCATTTTTAATTGGTTTATTAACCTACCTTACTTCGCAAAGTAAACCAATGTCTATTAATGATTGGGATAGTTTCTTTTTAGATCCTCGAAGAGCAGTAAATCGATGTAACTTTTCCCTACCATTTGTCAAAACAACAGGAGCATTATCCAGTAATAATGGAAAACCATCAAAAAAAATTGCAATAAATTGTTTCATTGACTTCTTTTGCACTCCAAACAATTTAGAAGGTACATTTTTTACAGATTTTTTGCAAGGAATTGGAGGTAAATTTAAAATAATGGCATTTAGTGTCAAGAATGGAAAAATTGATAAAAAATCGAAAATTGAAAAGATAATCCCTTTTGCAAGTGGAATCACCTCATTTGATGTTTCAAGCGGAGGAATACAAAGGGACATAATTTTATTGGAGGAATTAACACCAAATATGCTTTTAACATCTGTATCCGATAGCCACTTTAAACCTTCAAAAAGTTTAAAAAGCGCATTAAAAAGGAATGGAGAAAATATTTCCAACCTTCCTAATAATTATGAAATAGATGTTGAATACATGGCATACAGCGGTGATACTCGACAACTCACACAAATAAGAATTGATAAGTAATGATGAGTAAATTAGATACTTATTTTTCGAACCTACTCAATCATTTATTTACCATATCTAACTTGGGATATAATGAGAAAAATGAATATTGGATTGAATTGTATAACAACGCGGAACAATTTTTAAATAATAATGATCTAAAAAATCTCCATAACATCATGATCTTAATTCATCCTGATTTCCTTTACGATAATCAAGGGGAGTTTATTGGTGATCATATCGGATATAATGATCGGTCATTCAATCTTGGCATTAATGAATCGGATATTTGTCAAATTAATAAAATTTCTGAAAAAAGTATTTGCCAATTTAACTCATATAAAAATATCAGAGGTAAATGTCAAGCTGATCATTATTGGCCATACTCACTAGGAGGACCTTCAATTTTTGAAAATAGAATTTTGTTATGCAAATATCATAATGTTGCAAAAAGTAATTCAATTTTGGAGGATTTTTGGAAAACCTATCCGGATTGGATTAATGACTATATTGAGCGGATGTACAATTTTAAAAAATAATTTTCTCTATTGATTCTTTTCCTCATAAATCTACAAATACCCCCCCCTACCTCGCAAGCCACTCCCCCACCATCATACTCATCTCCAACACCAACTTTGCTTCCTGGTACTTTTCTTCTGACTGCAGTTTTTCGTAGAGCTCGGTGAGTTGGTTGAATTCGTGGGCGAAGTGTTCTTTGAAGGCTTGCTTAGGAGTTTCTCTCGGGAAAAGGATTTCTTGAGTGTTATGTGTTGAGGTCGGTTTGATTTGTGGGCTGTTGGTGCTTTGGTCGATGATCAGGTAGAGGGTTGGGCGTTCGATTTGTTTGTCGGTGCCTTTGAGGTGTTGGGTGAAGTAGTTCCAGGAGTCTTCGGTGATGTTTTCAATTTGGGTTTTCATGTCATATTCCTGTGCGCGGATGTCGGCGGCTTGTTCGTATTGGTTGTTGTATCAATCCCCAATCGCTCATTGCACTCCGCAATCAACTCCTCCATCGTCGGGCACCGCTTCAAGCTGTCCCGCACCATGCGGTCAATGATCTTATAACGCCGATAGGCACTTTTGTTTATGGGCAAGGTTTAGACAAAAAAAGGGGAAATAAGGTTCTCTTAAATCCACTCATCAAAAATTTTGAAACATTCAATAAAAAAAATAAATTTACGTAGCTCTATAAAAAATTTGATTTATGAAAATACTCATACTACTGTTCTTAACGTTTGCACAGTTTACGCCAAATAATCAATTAGAAAGTTTTGGAGGAGGACCAATTGCAACTAGTCAAACAGTTTACATATGTAAAGGTCCAAACTCTTTACGTTTTCATTCGAACTCCAATTGTCGAGGATTAAACAGTTGTACCACTCAAATTTATTCAGTTTCACTTGCTGAGGCAAAAAATATAGGTCGAACTCCTTGTCAAATTTGTTATTAATCTCACATGAAATTCACTTTAATTTTGAGTTTGGCAATATTAAGCCATACAACGTTTTCACAGAAACTATACAAGGATAAATCCAGTACATTATCTTCGATTTCTAACAAAGGTTACTCGTGCTCAAAGGATTCGCGAGATCCTAACATTTACACATTTCGCCAATATGACAACTATGGCGAGGCATTAGTACAATTAACATTTGAGGGTAACTATCTAAGAAAAGCCGTATACATCCATCAAGACCCAACCAAAACATTAACAAGGCTTCGCGATGTATACGCTAAAACCACAGATAGTGAAGCAGATACTTTCAACCCTCCTTCCAATGGTTCAGGCTCAGGTATTGCCTCTCACACACCATACTACGACGGCAAGGCTCGTTTTGAAGCCAATAATAATTACAGTTCTTCTCGATATACTTTCACCGTTATTCTTTTAGACTAAGTATGATTTCAACAGTTAAGGAGCGTAAAAACATTTGCTCAAATCTCCTAGTTATCATAATTCTATTGTTTTCATGCTCATTCGCTAATGCTCAATGGATTTCAAAAAAAGTTGACAATGGGTTTGATGAACCTTATTCATATGCTTATGTCGAGTCAACTGATAAAATAGTTTTTCTTAAAATTCAAAGCTACGTTGACGATGACTTTGCTAAAAAAATTGCATTTTTTGTTGCTGGTGAAATTTTCTGTGGTACTGAGCCCATTTTCATTGAATTATCATTTCAAGTAAATGGCGAGAATAAAAAATATGGACTATTATGTCCAGTTCAAGAATCTGAAAAGTCTACAAATTTAATTGCCGTGATATCAACAGATTTAAAAAGCGAGGACTATCTGAGTTATTTTAAGTCTTGCTCATCTATGAAAATTAGAATAACCAATGAAAATTGTGAAATGAGTGATAATGAAGGTCCTGTAATTTACTCATACAAAATGTCTGGTTCAACTGCAGCTTTAACATTTGTTTCAAAATACTGATATCCAAAATTGTAATATAATGAAATTGAATATTAAATTCCATAAGTACCTTTTTTCTCTCGTCGCAATATTAGGCAGTAATCTCGCCAATGCCCAATGGATTTCTAAAAGAGTTGACAATGGGTTTGATGATCCAGTAAATCTTGCCTATGTCGTATCAACAGCAGATGACAGATTTTTGAAGCTAGAGCAGATTGGTGACGGATTTGAAAGTCGCGTCATGTTCTATCTAGGTGGCGAGTATTATTGTGGAGACGGTCCCGTTTACATTGAATTTTCATTTCAGGTAAACGGTCAAAATAAAAAATACACTAGACAATGTGAGCTATTTCATATTGATGATGACAATTATGCACTTATCTCTAACAATTTTACTGGAGAAGATTTTGTATCAGCATTCAAAGCATGTACGACATTGAAAATTAGAATCAATGATTACGACTGTCCGGAAGGAAATGTACAAACAATATACACTTTCAAAATGTCTGGATCAACTGCTGCATTGAATTTTGTTTCAAAGATTTAAATGTCGTAATTATTCGAAAAATCCATCCTTAAACAAACATCCTAACAATAATCTTGGAGAAAATGGACATCTTGATCACCCCAAAACGGAGTATATTGACCAGCTATTTTCATTTGTTTAAAAATCGTCAGGGTGCTTGAGTTTATACTCCTCCCATAAGATTTTAAGCGTTTTACCTGTTTTCTTTAGCTCTTTTTCAACTCGTGGAAAAAAAAGCGTTCTAAATCACGTATTTTAGGACTTAACTCGCTTTCCTGCTGAACATTAAATAGTTCATCTAAATCTAGATCACTCAAGCGTTCTAATTCTTCAAAAGTGACTTTAAGGCCGTTAAATTGTTTGATGTATTTCTTGACGGTATTGCGGGATAATCCAAGATATCCACTGATGAAAACCTTTCTTTTACCGCCTACGTGAAGTTTAATTACTTTTCTTAATTTATTCATGTCGATTGTTTTTCCAGCCATACTTCAAACTTTAACTAATAAAGCTTGAATTTACAGCCACAATGACTCTCGTAAATCCTTTGATTTTAGGTGGTCAACATACTTCGTTTTGGGGTGGTCAACATGCTCCGTTTTAGGGTGGTCAGCTTAAACCGTTTTCAGGTGGTCAGTATGAGCGTTTTTTCCACTAAGAACAATTGATGAAAAGGGCAAAGAAAATGCTGTTTCAAAAATGATGATCTCCATACTTGGAACCGTCGCAGAGATGGAACGAAGCCGTATCCGTGAGAACCAACGAGAAAGAATTGAACTTGCCAAACTCAGAGCAGTTTACAAGGGGCGTAGAAAGGGTGCAAAATCTGATATTTAGAAATGGATTCAGAAACCAAAAATTGCTAAAACGATTGAGTATCTAAAGAAAGGATATAAGGCAAATGAAATTTCAAAAATTGTTGGTGTTCATGTGAATACTATCACGAAGGTTAAGAAGATAATCAATTAAAGATTAATTTCATTTCAACACGTCTATTCTTCTTTCTGCCTTCCGGTGTATCATTAGTATCAATTGGCATCATTTCACCAAAATGCTCTGTGGAAATGCGTTCTGATTGAACTCCTTTTGATATTAAATACTGCTTAACCGCTTCAGATCTTCTTCGAGATAAATCGTAATTAAACATATCGTCACCAACATTATCTGTATGTCCAGACAACTTGATATTCCAATCTGACTTCTCTAAAAGTAATATTGACAATACATCCAAAGCGGGAAGCGAACTTGGAATAATTTTATCACTATTTGTTTCAAATTCCAAATTATCTACAGCCCTGGTAATTTGTTGTTTAATTACATCATTAACAATTGGACATCCATTGTTTTCTGAACTTCCTTTCGTATTTGGACATTGGTCAAGGTTGTCAGTTACCCCATCACCATCTTTATCACCCCAAGGGCATCCATTATTCTCTATAGGTCCAGCTAAATCTTTACATTTATCTAAGCCATCATGAACACCATCTCCATCTGAATCTAACCAAGGGCATCCTTTGTTCTCTTTTGGACCAGAAACATCCGGACATTTATCAATGTTATCGGTAACACCATCGCCATCTTTGTCACCCCATGGACAACCTGAGTTTTCTGATGGTCCAGATATTTCCGGACATTTATCTAAATTATCAGTGACTCCATCGCCATCTTTATCTCCCCAAGGACAACCTGAATTTTCTTTGGGACCTGGTTCTTCTTTACATTGATCTTTTTCATCGGGCACACCGTCTTTATCGGTATCTAATTTCTGCTTAATCTTGTACTGTAAGGTGATTTCATGACTTCCTGTTGAATATTTTCTAATATCAGAAAGCGTAAAATCATACGAATAAAAGATATTTAATTCATTTAGTGAAAAACCTAATTGAGCATATATAGCATCAGAACTTCGATAGTACGCCCCAATTTTAAATCTATCTATTGCAACCATCGCTCCAATATCAAATTGAAAAGGAGTAACAAAAATTGATTTACATAGTAACATTGGGGTTATTGAAAAATTGTTTTTAGAATATAGCAAGTAGCTTGCATATAAATTAAAATGTCTAACAAATCTATTTGAATCAGAAATAAGTGATTGTCCTGACTTTATTTTTGATTCGAGTAATTGTTGAACCCCGATACCTATTGAAAGTGTCGAGTCTTTCCTGTATGAAACACCAATGTTGAGATCCGCTATATACGCTATTGATTGAGATTGAATAATCGAGGGATCATTTTGAACTAAAGGATTTTGATTGGAAAGATCCATGCTATATTGTTCCAAAACTGGTGAAAGACCAAAAGACAAATATGAATTATTCTGAACCTCTTTTGAATAAGATAAGGGTAATAAAATTCCTGTATGAGTGATTGAATTACCGGCAAAATCATTGTAAAAATAACCTCCGACACCAAACTTTCCATAGTTAATCGGTGTTTGACCACCAATAAAAAAAGTCCGTGGTGAACCATTAAAGCCGACCCATTGAGCTCGGTAACTTGTTTGGAAATTAGAGGTATTATCCGAAGCGATAAATGATGGATTAAATAATTGTTTATTCAACAAATTATGACTAGAAATTGGAAGTTGTTGTGAGAAAAAATCTCCAATATAAAGGAAAGCTATTAATAGAAGGTAAATTGGCTTCATTATTATTTTTTAAGGGTCATACTTCCGTTATACTTGGTTCCATTTCCCAAATCAATGATGTAAAAATAATCTCCGATTGGTAAAGGTTCATTATTGAATTTGCCATTCCATGGAGTTGCATAACCGATTGAGAAAAATAATAATTGGCCCCATCTATTGAAAATACTGACCTCAGCTTTAGGATAAGCTTCAATCCCCGGTATTTCCCAATTATCATTTATCCCATCACCATTAGGAGAAAAAACATCCACAATCTCGAGACAAGGGAATCCTGAAGATAGTATGTTAATTGAATCCTGGTTTCCACAACCATTCAAGTTAGTATTGGTTAAAACAATTATTTGTGGTTCAGTGACTGTAATTGATTGTGTATTTTGACCAGTACTCCAAATGTTTCCTGATTGTTCACTCGAAGTTAGATTTACAACACCTCCAATACAAATTAGAGAATCTCCATTCACCTCAATCTCAATATTTAAATTCGGTAACACTGTAATACTAGCCGTCAATGTGTCTGAGTAACATCCATTTAATTCACCATAAACAGAAATCAAACTGTCCTCAATAGTTGTAATTGAAATTGAAGGTGAAATTTCTCCGTTTTCCCAAAAAATTGCCGTTCCCGGTGAACTTACCACACTTAAATTAGCTATTTCACCTTGACATATAGTATCGGATGTAACTTGTAAAATAGGGGAATCTATCACGTTTACAAAAATTGAATCTGTATTTTGACATCCCAGTGAATCTACAATGTTGGCTACATAATATTGAGAACTTGACGGATTTACGATTGATCCATTAGGTAAATCTGGATCCCAAGTAACAAGTCCGTTACCGGTTGCAATTAATTCAAGATTACCTCCAGCGCATATAGAATCTTCTGCACCTAAAGCAAGTTGTGGAGTTTGAATATTTGAAACAATTTGTACAGTATCACTAGAATTACAACCATTCATGCCAATGATACTAATTACCAAATCCCCAGAATTAGAAATTTGAGCATCAGGGGATGAACTAATTACTTGATTATTTAAAGACCACGAAATTTGACTATTTGGCAATGAAACTACATTGCCATTTATTAGAAAATTTTGACAAGTTAGTATTGAGTCTGATAAAGAATAATTAAGGTTTGGTGAAACAGTATCTGCCACAATTGTAACTTGATCCTGACCAAAACATCCGGAGCCATTTGTTGCGTTTAATGTATATGTTCCCGGAGAATTAACAATAATTGAACTCAAACTGGAAATCTGGACTCCATTATTGTACCAGGAATATGTATTGTTAGGTTGATTGGCACTTAGCGTAATTTGATTGTTTAAACAATCTAAGGTATCATTTGCTAAGTCAATATTAATTGGAATTTGACAACAGCTATATTTTGCTAAATATGTTTTTGGTCCTAAAAGAGTTGTATTTCCTGTTGTCGAAAAATTCATTGCGTTTTGATTAATCGTACCAACAAAAGCAACATCACAATTTTTGACATCTAAATGATTCCCATACTGTGCACCGGTTCCGTTAAAACCAAAAACGTAATTAAAATTTGCTGAAGAATCTATTTTTAATAAAAACACATCACGATCTGAAGAAATTAAATTAGCTGTACCACCTCCAAGGTTAAAGTCAAAATTTCCGCTGAATTCACCTAAAACATATATGTTTGAAAAGCCATCAGAAGCGATTGAATGAATAGCTTTTTTCGGAGTGAATGAAGTGTTTATTAAAGGGTAAATATTAATCCAATTTAATACACCATTAATTTTGTAACTAACGACGAAATTAAAATGATAACCCGGGCCACTAGTAGTGTATTGACTTGGACCGAAATCCCAATCAATATTTTGATTGCCACAATTGTCAAAAGTCACGTCTCCTGCAATAACGACATCACCATTTTCTAGAACCGTATGTGAAGCTATATTGAATTTTGTCGGTCCGCAACCTACTGTAGTTTGGTGATTAACATCAAATGTATTCTGAACATTTCCAATAGTGTCACAAACTATCATTCTCATATTAACGGCTTGACTTGAAGGTGGACGATAATCACCAGTAAAAACAATTTTGCCATCTTTACATGTGAAATTTTTGACCTCAAAAAAATTACCCATGAAAGTTTGTCCAATACAATTTCCAGTAGAACTAAATCTCATAAGGACTGCCTGTGAATTATTTCCAAATCCAGCGCAAGAAGTGCCATTAACGACTCTACTTAACACAAATAAAGTATTGTTCTCATCTAATGCAATTCCGTAAAAATTTCTAAATGAATTCCAATACTGAGGATTACCTTGCAAAACTTCTGGAGAAAGTTCTACTTGCCGTACCCAAGAAAAATTTCCTGAACTATCTAATTTTAAGATGAATTGGTCCTTATCTTTCCAGCAACAATTAGAGCTTATAGCTGAATTACAAACACTAGTCAAATAACTGTTGCCAATACCAGGGTCAAAGTCTTGAGTTCCTACGAATAATCCTGAAACATAAATTTCATTATTTGTTCCTAATTCCAAATCAAACTTTTCAATATCATCCAAGTAGCTAATAGATTGGAACGTACCTTGATTTCCAGAATTACAACCAGGTTGAAAAGGCATACTGCCAAGCTCAATTTTTTTGGCAAAAATAAAATTTCCAGAACTGGAAAGTTTTTGAATGAAAAGTGCCGGGACAGATGATGAGGAACTCATGAGATAAGTTGAGTTCGTTGAAGGATCAAAATCATATGATCCGACAAAAAGTCCAATCGTTACTACATTAGACTCATCATCTATTTTTACTTTTATACCCAGTTCACTTTGAAAAGCTGTTGAGGTTATATCAAACGTTGGGGCAATGGGAATTGCAAAATCCAAGTTAATTTGAGCTGAGATAAAATACGCACTCAGTGTAAGTATAATAGTAATAAAAAAACGCATTAACTCTTTTTTATTCAAAGCTAGGGAAATTTGACCTAGGTTCAAAATCTCGATGTGGATGTTTATTATACAAACTACCTTAATTATAAAGCAATTAAGTCTTGGCAATATTTCATTTTGTCACTAATTCATTTGTTCAAAGATGTATAAAAATTATTTAGTTTCACCTCCCCACCATAATCCCATCCAAAACATAACTATAACTTTCGTTTCTCTGTGATGTTTTAATTTCAAAGGAAAGCCCTATTTCGGTGATGTTGGGATTGAGCATATTGGAATTATGTCCAGGAGATTTCCTCCAAGAATTGAAAGTTTGTTGTGCTATCTCATTGTACCATTTTTCATCAAGACCTATTATCGATCCAAAGCCAAATTCGGTATAGAGATTTTCTACCGAATACTCGCCATTATTTAAGTCGCTGTGGTAAAGCACATTTTCTTCCAAGAGTTGCTCGATAAATGTTGTTGCATATAAAGACATGTCTGGAGCTAAACGGACAGCTTGTAAACCGTTTTGTGCTCGGTAATCATTGATTAATTTGAGCGTCTGTTTAACAGGTTCTTTAAAATCGCAGGACACCACGAAGTTTCGGCAGGCCCAATAAAACAAATGGACATGCTATTCTCAAGGAAAAATTGAGTGAGATGAAGGTAGGGAAAATTTTGATTTTGGATTTGGGGTGCGGGGTTATAATATTATCCTCATATAATGGCCTGAGTAACTTTCTCTATCTGGATATTGCTTGATATAAACCAACTGCCAATCGTAGTTGTTTTCGTCAAAAAATGCAGTTCCCATTGTGCACTCCTCGCTTCCCCTGACTTCTAATTGATATACAATTCCATTCTTTTGAATAGTAACTACTTGAGAGGTAACCCCAAATGCAGAACGCCTTGTTATATTCGTAATGTAA
>JACCDK011829695.1_pt1 | contig 11319 bp, 12 predicted proteins | sample 7445871 | NCBI WGS metagenome assembly JACCDK01 (sample SAMN15323436, study PRJNA562643) | freshwater metagenome | isolation source: river surface water | place: USA:Blue River Watershed | collected 2017-08-15
GTCGTCTTCGAATACTCCCGCTTGAGAAGCCGTTGCTACAAACACCAAGCACAAGCAAACTGACTTCAAGCCTGACTTCATTTGTAGAAGAACTCAGCGCGGCGATTTTTAGAGAAAGCGGCTTCGTTGTTGCCCTGAATGGCTGGCTTTTCTTCGCCGAAACTCACGGTTTCGATTTGAGCACTGCCAACACCAAGCAAGGTCAGGCTTTGGCGAACCGCATCAGCGCGCTTTTGGCCCAAAGCCAAGTTGTATTCACGGCCACCACGTTCATCTGTATGCCCTTCCAAGGACAAGCGGGCGCGTGGGTTGGCTTTCATGAACTGAGCATGTGACTCGATGACAGATTGAAATTCTGGCTTGACAGAAAAACTGTCGTAATCGAAATAAACAACTTTAGAAGTGTTGGCTGGACCTGATGCATAGCTTTCGCTGCCTGAAGAGGTCACAGGCTCAACCTTGCTTTGTGGCTGTGTGTCCGCTGGGGTCGCTGCGGGAGTGCTTGTCATATCGGCTGATGGCTTGGCACCAGATTTATCTTCGACAGGCACATCATTGAGTTTGACGCCGGAAGCACAAGCAGTGATAAAAATCACCAGCATCAAAGATATAAAAGATTTGATCACGACAATTACTCCAATATTCAAGGTTTCAAAAAAGGTCCCCAATGGGGTTCGCGGATATCAGTTGTTTGACCAGCGAGTTTGGCGCTTATTTTGCCATCCAAAGTGGTGGTCATCAGAGCTTCTTTGCCCTGGATTTGAGTTGCATAAAGAATGAGTTTGCTGTTTGGTGCAAAACTGGGTTTTTCATCATGCGTTGTCTCGGTCAAAGTGGAAACTTTATCAGTAGCCAACTCCATCAAATGAAGCTTATAGGACGAGCCAGCTCGTGAAATATAGGACAGCCATTTGCCGTCAGCACTGAGCGCGGGCGAAATGTTGTAGTTGCCGGTGAATGTGACGCGCTGCGCAGGACCACCGGATGATGGAATGCGGTAGATTTGCGGTGAACCAGCCCGATCACTGACGAAATAAATGGCACTGCCGTCAGGGGTGAACACAGGTTCTGTGTCTATGCCATTTGATTGCGTGATGCGCTTAGGTTCTCCACCGGCAGCATTGATGAGAAAAATTTGAGAGCCGCCGTCTCTGCTGAGCGTGACTGCCAAATTTTTTCCGTCAGGGGACCAAGCCGGCGCGCTGTTAGAACCTTTGAAATTGGCGAGAACCCTGCGCTTGCCTGAACTGATGTCATGCACGTACACGACCGGTTTTCTGGTTTCGAAAGACACATATGCCAATTCGGTACCACTGGGAGACCAGCTGGGGGAAATGATGGGTTCAGGGCTGGTGAGTGCAGCTTGTGCGTTTTCACCGTCTGAATCAGAGACCCACAACATGTGTCGATTGGCTGACTTGGTGATGTAAGTGATGCGGGTGGAAAAAATCCCTTTGTCACCGGTTAATTTCTCGTAGACCTGATCTGCTATACGGTGAGCCACGAGGCGCAGGTCAGCAGGTAATGCCACGAATTTTTGACCGCCCATGTCTTCGCTTTTGACGGTATCCCATAACCTGTAGCGAATCTCAAAGCGTCCATCAGCAAGTTTGGTCACGCTGCCAGTCAGCATGGCATCTAGATTTTTTTGTTTCAGCAGAACAAAATCCGGGCGGGTGTTTTCATCCCAAACAACGCCAGGGTTGGAGGATTTGAATTGACCGCTGCGATCAAGATCAGCGCTTACGATTTGCGCGATTTTTTGCGGTACGGGTTCGGTTGAACGGAACTCTGAAATTCCGATGGGGATCTGGGTGATGCCAACACCGGAGACTTCAACTTTGAATTCAGCTTGAGCAGAACCCACATAACCAAACAGCATTCCTATCAGGGCAGTAATCGCGATGACAAGTCGGGTCATATTTTTCAGCAAGAGTGATATGCGTTCATTCTAACCAGACTTTAATTGCTGAGAGGCGATAATCCCACACTGTTTAAGTGATTGATTCCATGAGCCAAGAAAAAAAATTCTTCCCACGTTTGATCCGGTGCGCCAGCTTATTCAAGCACCCGACTTACGCATGGGTCACCGCTGTCGTCTGTATGGTGGTGGTCGCACTTTGCGAGCCTATGGTTCCTGCCCTGCTTCAGCCATTGCTTGACAAAGGTTTTCAGCAAAACAGCTTTTCAGTCTGGCTGGTGCCATTTGCATTGATCGGTCTTTTTGGTATTCGTGGCATGGGTATGTTTGTCGGTCAAGTAGCCATAGCCAAAGTCACGCAAAACGGCTTGCTGCAATTGCGTATGCAAATGTTTAACCGATTGCAAGATGCGACCTTGGTTTTATTCAAGCAACAAAACGCAAGTGCCTTGGGCAATACTTTGGTGTTTGAAGTGCAAGTAGGGGCACAAACGCTAGTGAACTCTTTGATTGGTACCTTTCGCGACAGTTTGACTTTGATTTCTTTGATCGGCTATTTGCTTTACTTGAATTGGAAATTGAGTTTGATCGTGGCTTTGTTGATTCCCTCCGTGGCCTGGTTGATGAAGGTCTTGAGCAGACGTTTGTATTTGCTGGTCCGATCATCTCAACAAGCCACAGATAATTTGTCTTACGCGGTTGAAGAAACAGCCTTGGCTCACAGGGAAATAAGGCTTTACGAAGCGCAGCAACTGCAGACACAACGCTTTGAAAAACTGGGGCTTGCGCTATCCCGTTTGGCATTAAAGACATCTGTTGCCAGTTCTGGCATCACTCCATTGACCCAGCTTTTTTCTGCGGTGGCGTTGTCTGCGGTCATCAGCATTGCATTGGTACAAAGCCAAGACAGCCACATGAGCGTAGGCGGTTTTGCAGCTTTTGTCACAGGTATGTTGATGCTGGTTAATCCCATCAAGCATTTGTCTGAAGTTGCAGGTCCGATCACACGTGGAATGGCTGCCATTGAACGCGCCTTAGAGCTGGTACACGCAACGCCGGTTGAATCCAGTGGACAGCACCGAAGCGAGCGCGCGCAAGGTCACTTGCATTTTCAAAATATCGCTGTGCAATACCAACCGGATCTGCCGTTTGCATTGAGTGAAATCGAGCTTGAAATCAAACCAGGTGAAACCGTAGCATTGGTAGGAAGTTCAGGTTCGGGTAAAACCAGTCTGGCTAATCTTCTGCCACGTTTCGTGGAGTGGACACGAGGTGATGTGAAGCTTGATGGTGTATCCATACGCGATTGGCATTTAAATGATCTGCGCAAGCAATTTGCCATGGTCAGCCAAACTGTGGTGGTCATGAATGACACCTTGGCTGCCAACGTGGCCTTAGGACAAGAGCCTGATAGAGCGCGTGTTGTGGAATGTTTGATGGCAGCCAATCTGGGAGAGTTTTTACAAACCTTGCCCAACCACATTGACACCATGGTCGGACATAACGCGTCCACCCTGTCAGGCGGTCAAAGACAACGCTTGGCCATTGCCAGAGCCATGTACAAGAATGCGCCCATATTGATTTTGGACGAAGCCACTTCTGCGCTGGACAATGAATCGGAACGCATGGTGCAAGATGCGCTTCAAAAATTACAGCAAGGCAGAACAACACTGGTCATAGCCCATCGTTTGTCGACCATTGAGAACGCAGACCGGATTGTGGTGATGGATGCGGGTCGCATCATCGAGTCAGGAACACACGCTGGCTTGATGAGTGCCAACGGCGTTTATGCTTCCATGTACAAAATGGGCAACTCAGGCTATATACCTGCGAATTAAAATTGGTTTTAAAGCAATACGATGTTGTATTGCTCTAGACCTATGCCGAATTCAGCTTGCAAAGAAATAGGCTTGCCGATGAACTCGCTGAGTCCAACCAAGTGCTGGCTTTCTTCTTCTTGCAATAAATCAATCACCTTGGGAGAGGCTAACACGCGGAATTCTTTGGGGCTGAACTGTCGGGCTTCTCTCAAAATTTCCCGCAGGATGTTGTAGGCCACAGTTCGCGATGTATTGACAATCCCACGGCCTTGGCAATGGCTGCAAGGCTCGCAAAGCATTTGCGCGAGCGATTCACGGGTGCGTTTGCGAGTCATCTCGACCAGCCCCAATGCAGAAAATCCACTCAAGCCAGTTTTGACTTTGTCGCGCGACAACTGCTTTGTAAACTCTGCCAACACCGCGTCCCGGTGTTCCGTTTTTTGCATGTCAATAAAGTCGGTGACGATCACGCCGCCTAAATTTCGCAAACGCAGTTGTCTGGCAATAGCCCCGGCAGCTTCGAGATTGGTTTTGAAAATGGTGTCATCGAAATTCTTGGCGCCCACAAAACCGCCCGTATTCACATCAATCGTGGTCAGCGCTTCGGTTTGGTCAATGATCAGGTAACCGCCGGACTTGAGCATGACTTTGCGACCCAGCGCTTGCTGAATTTCATCATCAATATTGAACAAATCAAAAATAGGGCGTTCGCCTTTGTAATGCGCGAGCTTTGACAAAGCCGAAGGCATGAACTCGCTGCCAAAGGCATGCAAGATACCAAACTGTTCGTTCGAGTCGATGCGAATGGTTTGGGTGTTTTCATCCACCATGTCCCGCAACACCCTTTGCAATAAATTCAAGTCTTGGTGCAGCAAAGTTTTAGGTGCTTGCTGGACAGAGTTGGTTTTTACTTTAGCCCATGTTTTGCGAAGGTATGCAATGTCCTCTTGCAGTTCTTCGTCGGTGGCATCTTCTCCATTGGTACGAAGAATAAAACCGCCTTTCTCATCGTTTTGATGTGCCAATTGAATCAATCGCAGGCGCAGGTTTTCGCGTTGTTCCACGGGAATTTTTTGAGACACGCCAATGTGGTTATCTTGCGGCAAAAAAACCAATAGGCGTCCGGCAATACTTATTTGCGTGGACAAGCGCGCGCCTTTGCTGCCAATCGGGTCTTTGATGACTTGAACCATCAATGATTGACCTTCAAACACTTGTTTCTCGATGGGAACCACAGGCACTTGGTTGTCGCCGTCACTGTATCTGGGTTGATTGCCATTGAACACATCCGCCACATGCAAAAAAGCCGAACGATCCATGCCGATATCTATGAACGCTGATTGCATGCCCGGCAAAACACGGGCCACACGGCCGGAGTAAATATTGCCGACCAGTCCGCGCTAAAGAGAACGCTATATGTGTATTTCCTGCAAAGCACCGTTTTCAACCAAAGCGACGCGTGTTTCCTGCGGTGACCAGTTGATCAAAATATCGTGTTGCATCACGTGTCCTTGGCGATTTGAAGAAGTATTTGACGGGTTTCAAAAACTGGCAATCCCATGATGCCTGAATGGCTGCCCACCATTTTTTTGACGAAGCAAGCAGCAAAACCTTGTATGGCATAGGCGCCAGCTTTACCCATGGGTTCTGCAGACCGGACGTATGCCTCAATATCTTGACGACTCAAATGATCGAAAGTCACCAATGATTTTTGAACTTTGCAGATGATTTTTTTACCAAAACTGACGGCGACAGCAGTCAGCACCTGATGGGTTTGCCCTGACAGCATCTGCAACATTCGCGTGGCGTCATCTGAATCAATGGGCTTACCCAAAATCATGTCATTCAATGTCACTGTAGTGTCCGCACACAGAACCGGTCGCGGAACCAAACCCTGCCTCAGCATTTGTGCATTCGCCGATTTGAGTTTGAGTAAGGTGACTCTTTTGACATAGGACAAGGGCTTTTCATCAGGCCAAACCGACTCTAAATCTTCAGCGGCTTGCAAATCCTCTGGCAATAACAATTCAAATGACACGCCGATTTGGGTCAGCAGTTGTTGTCTGCGCGGACTTTGCGAAGCCAGGTAAATCGTCGGCGACATGCCTACTCCCGGTGGTAGGGGTGATTAGATAACAAAGACCAGGCTCTGTAGAGTTGTTCAACCAGCACAACGCGCACCATGGCGTGCGGCAGAGTGAGGTTTGACAAACCAAATAAATCGTGACCGCCCTGTCTGATAGCCGGATCAAAACCGTCGGGTCCGCCAATAATGAAAGCCACGTCCATGGCTTGGTCTTGCCAGCCACGCCATTTGGCCGCCAAGCCTGCGGTGCTGAGTTGCTCGCCCTTTTCATCCAACCAAATGCGGTGGCAGTCTTTGGGGATGGCGGCGTCTATGCGGCTTCGCTCAGCCGACCAAATTTGGGGCAAAGTTTTGGAAGATCGGGGTTCGGTTTTCACGGTTTTCAATGTCAATTTGACATCCGGGGTAAACCGTTTCGCGTAGTCATCCCAAGCCAGTTGCGCCCATGCAGGCACTTTTTGGCCAACGGCAACCACCCACAGTTTCATGCGCGAGGTTTGCGAGCCGTTGATTTAGCACTGGCGACTTTTTTGCTTGCAGCCTTAGGTTGAATGACTTTTTTGACCGGCGTTTTGCTGCTGGCGGTTTTACCTGAAACAGGCTTTGAACCAGATGCAGGTTTTTTGGCTGCAGAAGACCTGGCTGAGTCGCTGGATTTGGCAGATTTAGATTTGTCTGTGGATTTTTTAGCCGCGGTTTTAGCTTTGGCTGTTTTCTTTGCCACAGGTTCTTGCACTTCAACAACTTTGGGCGTTTGTTTAGGCGCAGGCGCTCCCAATTTGATGCGCACCGGCTTGTCTCCCCAGATTTCTTCTAAATGGTAGTACTGGCGAATAGTCGGCTGCATGATGTGAACCACCACCGATCCGCAGTCGACAATGATCCATTCACCGTTTTCTTCGCCTTCTATGCGCGGTTTACCAAAACCACCGTCACGCACACCATCGCGCACATTCGCAGCCAATGCCTTGGTTTGGCGATTGGATGTGCCACTGGCAATGATGAAGCGCTCGAACAAGGCAGACAGATGTTCAGTGTTGAACACAGCAATATCTTGTGCTTTGACGTCTTCAAGGCTGTCGACAACAATGCGTTGCAATTTTTGTACGTCTTTTTTTTCAGAGACTTCTGTCATGGCGGTCCAAATAAAGGTGATGATGTTGAATATATTGAAAGACTGAAGGCTTTAAGGCCTGACCGGGATGACGGCCATTTTTCAAGTCCGAACGTATGTCGGTGGCGCTGACGTTTTCCAAAGCCATGTCCAAAAGCGTGTACTTGATCTGGGGGTGATTGTGCCACTCATGGGCTTGGACATCTTCTTGCGGACTCAAGGATCGCGGCGCGACCGCCAAACAAGCCATTTGTGCGATCAATGCCCAGTCTTTCCAGGTTTCAAATCGGGCGGCCTGGTCAGCGCCTAAAAGCACAAACAACTCTGCGCCTGAATGGCGCACCGAGACTTCCCGTAAGGTGTCAATCGTGTAGCTCGGTCCGGATCGTTTGATTTCTGTATCGTCCATGACCACCTGGCTTATATCCTCAAAATTCAAGCCTGCCATGGCAAACCGGTGATGTGCAGCGCTCAAGCCTTGGCTCTTGTGCCATGCATCTCCGGTCGGAACCACGTACAAAACATCCAATTGCAATTGAGCGACGGCGCAAGCGGCCAAGGCGTGATGGCCAATGTGTGGCGGGTCAAACGCGCCACCGTACAAACCAATGCGATGGCGTTTGGAGTTGCTCAAATCCAGGCTTTGGGTTTGAGAAAGTCAGTGTACAAGCGGTGCTCTGCCGATCCGGGCTCAGGTTGATGCTGGTACGACCAGGTCACCAATGGCGGCATAGAGAGCAAGATGGACTCAGTGCGCCCGCCAGACTGCAAGCCGAAATGGGTGCCACGGTCAAACACCAGATTGAACTCCACGTATCGACCGCGCCGGTACAACTGATGGTCACGTTCACGCTCACCATAGGGTGTGTTCATGCGTTTTTCAACAATCGGCAAATACGCTTTGACCAAATGGTCGCCCACACTTTGCATCATTTCAAAACTGCGATCAAAACCCAGTTCTGAAAAATCATCATAAAAAATACCGCCTATGCCGCGAGGTTCATTGCGGTGTTTCAAAAAGAAATACTCGTCGCACCAAGTTTTAAAACGGGGGTACAAATGGTCCCCAAAACCATGCAATGCTTGTTTGCAGGTTTGATGAAAATGCACGGCGTCCTCTTCAAAACCATAGTAAGGGGTCAAGTCCATACCGCCGCCAAACCATGCCACTGACTCGCCTGATTGGGTGTTAGCCATCAAAGCACGGACATTCATGTGAACCGTTGGCACATAAGGATTGCGCGGATGAAAAACCAAAGACACACCCATGGCTTCAAAGGGTGAACCGTTCAATTCGGGGCGGTGCTGGGTGGCAGATGGGGGCAACTTGGGGCCGGTGACATGAGAGAAACCCACGCCGGCCCGCTCAAAAACATTGCCCTGCTCCATGATCATGGTGATGCCGTTGCCTTGCAAAGTTTCACCTTTGGGCTTTTCCCAGCTGTCTGACAAAAAGGTGTGGCCGTCAATGTCGACCAAGGCTTGTGTGATGCGTTGCTGTAAGCCCATCAAATAAGTGCGCACGGGCGCAAATGCAGGATTCATTCAAAAATTCCTTGAATCAAAAGTCAATGCTCAACGCTTGACGCCCCGGTGACCGATATCGCGTCTGACCTGAGCGCCGTCGAAATGGATGGTGTCAACCAGCTCATAGGCATGCGCTTGCGCTTGCCTGACCGTGTCGCCCAGCGCGGTGACGCAAAGCACGCGACCGCCGGATGTCACGATGTCTGCGCCATGTGTCGCTGTAGCAGCGTGAAAGACCATGGCGTGCGGCTTATCGGCCTTGAGTCCATGAATGACATCACCTTTGCGAACAGTACCCGGGTAGCCTGACGCAGCCATGACCACACCTAAGGCCACGCGGCGGTCCCATGACAATTCCATTTGGGCGAGATGCGTGGGTTGAGGTTCAGTAGCAGCCAGTAAGAGCGCCAATAAATCGCTTTTGAGGCGGATCAATATGGGTTGAGTCTCAGGGTCACCCATGCGGCAATTGAACTCCAGCACTTTGAGTTGACCTGAAGAGCCAATCATCAAGCCTGCATACAAAAAGCCTGTGTAGGGAATGCCGTCAGCTTCCATGCCTTTGAGGGTCGGTTGAATCACTTCGCGCATGACACGTGCATGTATTTCAGGCGTCACCACAGGTGCGGGGGAATACGCGCCCATGCCGCCGGTGTTGGGACCTTTGTCGCCGTCATTCAAACGCTTGTGGTCCTGCGAGGTGGCCAAGGGCACTGCCACTTGCCCGTGCGCGACCACCATGAAACTGGCTTCTTCACCGTCTAGAAATTCTTCAATCACTACCCGGGCTTTGCCGCCTGCGTGTTGTATGCCGGTATGGTCAGGGGCCAACATGTGGTCAATCGCCTCATGCGCTTCTTGCAAGCTCGTTGCAACCACGACGCCCTTACCCGCAGCCAAACCATCGGCTTTGACCACGATAGGCGCGCCTTGTTTATTCACATAATCATGAGCAGCTTGGGCATCTTCAAAAACCTCATAAGCCGCGGTAGGAATGTGGTGACGCTTCATGAAAGCTTTGGAAAAAGCTTTCGAGCTTTCCAGTTGTGCAGCTGCTTTGGTGGGTCCGAAAATGCGCAGGCCGTGAGCGCGGAATTCATCAACTACGCCTGCTGCCAAAGGCGCTTCAGGTCCGACCACGGTCAAGCCGATGTCATTGGATTGCGCCCATTCGCGCAAAGCCACCACATCGGTGATGGGCAATATTTGTAAGTCTTTGTTCAGTGCAACACCGGCATTACCGGGAGCCACATAAACCATTTGTACTTGCGGTGAAGCGGTAAGTTTCCATGCCAAGGCATGTTCACGTCCGCCGGAGCCAATCACCAGAATTTTCATAGAGCAGCGTTGTGGTAAACCTCTTGCACATCGTCAAGGTCTTCCAAGGCGTCAATGATTTTTTGCATTTTGACTTGGTCTTCTTCGCTCAAATCGATGGTGATGTCTGCACGGTAAGTGCTCTCAGCCATAGCCGATTGAAGACCAGCTTTGTCCAGCGCGGCCTTGACGGCTTCGAAGTCTGCAGGGCCTGTCAGCACTTCGATGGCGCCGTCTTCGTCAGTCACCACATCTTGCGCGCCTGCTTCGAGCACGATTTCCATGACCGCGTCTTCGGAAGTGCCGGGCGCCAGAATCAATTGGCCGCAATGTTTGAATTGGAAGGCCACAGAACCGTCAGTACCCAAATTGCCACCGTGTTTACTGAGCGCGTGGCGCACTTCAGCGACCGTGCGCACTTTGTTATCGGTCATGGTGTCGACCATCAAGGCCACACCACCTATGCCGTAGCCTTCGTAGCGGATTTCTTCGTAGTGCACACCTTCGAGGTTACCGGTGGCTTTGTCGATATTGCGTTTGATGGTATCGGCCGGCATATTGGCAGCCTTGGCTTTTTCAACGGCCAAGCGCAAGCGGGGATTGACTTGCAAGTCCCCGCCGCCTGCGCGCGCCGCCACCATGATTTCGCGAATGACCCGGGTCCAGACCTTGCCGCGTTTCTCGTCTTGCCTACCCTTGCGGTGCTGGATATTGGCCCATTTGCTGTGACCTGCCACGTTAACTGGCCTCTGCTTCTTCGGGTTCAGCCGGTTCGGATTTAGAAGCGCGGCTTTCCTTTTTAGGCAAAGGCTGAATGTCGAGCAGCACTTCTTCTTTCTCGTCCAAGCTCACGGTCAAACGCCCGCCATCGGTCAATCGGCCAAAGAGCAGTTCGTCGGCCAAAGCTTTTCTGATCATGTCTTGAATCAGACGCTGCATAGGGCGTGCGCCCATGAGCGGGTCGAAGCCTTTCTTAGCAAGGAATTTGCGGATGTCATCCGTGAAAGTGACATCGACTTTCTTCTCTGCCAGTTGCGTTTCAAGTTGCAGCAAGAACTTATCAACCACGCGCATGATGACGGTTTCGTCAAGAGATTTAAAGCTGACGGTCGCGTCAAGACGGTTACGGAACTCAGGGGTGAACAAACGCTTGATGTCCGCCATTTCATCACCCTGCTCGCGCGCATTGGTAAAGCCAATGGTCGACTTGTTCATGGTCTCGGCACCGGCATTTGTTGTCATGATGATGATGACGTTGCGGAAGTCAGCTTTGCGACCGTTGTTGGCAGTCAAAGGGCCGTGGTCCATGACTTGAAGCAGCACGTTGAAAATGTCAGGGTGTGCTTTTTCAACTTCATCCAAGTGCAACACTGCATGGGGTTTCTTGGTGACAGCCTCGGTGAGCAAACCGCCCTGATCAAAACCCACATAGCCAGGAGGCGCACCGATCAAACGGCTGACCGCATGACGCTCCATGTACTCGGACATGTCAAAGCGAAGCAGTTCAATGCCGAGGATGTATGCCAGTTGTTTA
>JACCDK011094883.1_pt1 | contig 11318 bp, 9 predicted proteins | sample 7445871 | NCBI WGS metagenome assembly JACCDK01 (sample SAMN15323436, study PRJNA562643) | freshwater metagenome | isolation source: river surface water | place: USA:Blue River Watershed | collected 2017-08-15
AAGAGTTGGGAATTCTCATCGATCGTGATGATGAAGGTTATTTGCTTCAGTTGTTCACCAAGCCTGTTTTAGACCGACCTACCATGTTCTTTGAAATCATTCAGAGGAAAGGAGCCAAGAGTTTTGGAAAAGGAAACTTCAAAGCTTTATTTGAATCGATAGAGAGAGAACAAGAGCTAAGAGGCACTCTATAAAATTGTAGAAGATCGTAAAAAAAAAGGGGCTCGAGGCCCCTTTTTTATTGATCTCTATTTTTCTCTTTACTTGACAAAAGTGTACGATTTACCATTGATGATCCAATGATAAACACCATTAGACAAGTGAGAAATATCTACTTGTTCTGTACCGGTGATATTTTGTCTTTGAATACAACGCCCTTGGGCATCCAATAATAAAGCGGATTGATTGACACCATTGGTTTTTATGGTCAAATGAGAAACGGCAGGATTGGGAAACAACATCACCTCATGGCGATCAGTGTTTTCAGAAATCCCTATCACCGTTTGTTGAGAATAAAACAAATCTGCATTATTCTCCAAAACCCATTGCACTCCATCCCATGTCTCAATGCTCAGGTTCAATAACTTGTGCGTAAAATACTCTGGGATGTCTTGAATCACATAATACGGTAAAATCAAATCACCATAAGCATAGGTGTTATCGTAAACGAAATTTTGACGATACTGAGGATTGAAAGGATCATTAGGATCCGTTACAACCTGTTGAATGTTATTGCCCGCCCCATCATAAATAAAATTGACCAATGAGATGGGTGTAAATACTTCAAAACCCGTATCATAATATGATGACAAAGCTGATTCTTGCTGACCACTGCTAGTGTAAGTATATTCCACCATTGCATTGGGTACCCAAATGCCCATCACATCATCAAAGTATTGACTGACATCCATCACCAACCAACCTTCTGGACTGTACGTGTATTGCGTTTGAGAAGAAGGAATCCAAGTATTTGCCGTGGCATCATAGTATTCAGACAACGAGTTCACAATACCCGAAGTGCTGTAGCTATTGGTTATCCTAGTCCCATCGACCCATTGATTATTACCAAAATCCCAATACTGCGTAATTTCAGTTATGGCTTGATCTTGACCATTGAAAGTGCGTTGCACTTGCTGATTCGGAGACCAATTATTTATATTCATGTCCCATAAATCCTCCGTCTCCTGTGTCACATTACCATTAGCATCATATGACATTTGGGTTCTTGAAAATAATGAGAGCGCTGCTCCATCAAAATTCCAAACCAAAATTTGCTGAATCTGGTTGTTGGCATTGTACGAGAACATTTCTTTGGAGATCGTATCCATTGTATTAGTACCCGCGTTCCATTCCATGCTGTAATAACCCAAAGAAACCTGATTGACATCATACCAAAATCCTTCTGAATAAATCACCTCGGAACCCATGGTATTGTGCACACTGTCCAAGCGCTGCATGATATTGCTCATCGTATTCTTGTTGACTCCTATCTGCGATGGAGCGGTTGCCCATTTTTTACCAAACACTTGATGCGTTTTTTGAGAAACGGATAGCAAGTAAACGCTACAAAGTGCGAACATTAATAATAACTTCTTCATTATATAGAGTTTTTGAAATTTACGATTTTATGCCACTCCCATTGTTTTTAAATGGGCATAATGCGACGCAACAGCGCGGAAAAACGTTCTGTATTCGTGGTATTGAATACCAAACTCTTTAGCTGTACTTTTTACGATTTTGCTGATTTCAGGATAATGTACATGCGAGATTCTTGGAAACAAATGATGCTCAATTTGGTGATTCAATCCTCCAGTCAAAAACAACATGATTGGATTGTGAGTAGAGAAATTAGCCGTTCCTTTCAATTGAGTAACCGCCCACTCATCTTCTGTCATTTTGTCCTCTCCTGAGAGGAAGCTCGTTTCTTCCACCACATGTGCCACCTGAAAAACCAGCGCCAATAAAATTCCACAAGTAAAGGTGATAATGATAAAGCCCACTAATGTTTTTAGAAAACCAAACATGAACAATGGAATGACAAAAGCGATGGTCAAAAAACCCAATTTTCCAACCCAAAAAGAAATATGAGACTGCCAGTTCAGTTTTCTAAACTTAACATCCCCCACTTTGTTGGTAAAATACTTTTCAAAATCCGCATAACCGATCCAATTCAAATAGGTCAAAGCATATAAAAAGGTGACATACCAATGTTGAAATCGATGAGCGGCATATTTCTTTTGAAACTTGTTGGTGCGCACATAGGGCTCTATATTGATATCATCATCCATTCCGTTGACATTGGTAAAACTGTGATGGATCAAATTGTGTTTAATCTTCCACAAATTGACATCGCCGCCCATTACATTCAAACTCATTCCCATCAAATTGTTCAACCAATTGTATTTGGAGAAAGAACCATGAGCACCATCGTGCATGATGTTGAATCCAATTGCCGCTAGCAAGAATCCCATCGCCATGCACAACAAAACACTCCACCAACCCACAGGAACCACAAATAACAAGAGACAATAGTTTACAACGGCGGCGGCAATATATAACGCCGCTTTAAACATCAACTTTCCCCCTCCTGTCATGTCTAATTGCTTTTCCTCAAAATAAGAATACACTCTTTGTTGAAGCGTGTCAAAAAAAGGATGCTGTGTTTTGTTGTAACTGAATTGACTCATGTCTTTCTTTTTTATGCATTTTTACTTTTTGCAGACCCTTTGAAAAACTTAGCAGGACCTCTTGAATTCCCACCAGATTTATTTCTTTCGCCTGATTGGCTAAAAGTACTTGAACTTTTCTTTTTATCGCCATTTCTTGGCGAAGAATTTCCACCACTTTTAAACCCTCCACTTTTAAAACCTCCTTTTCCAAACTTTCCTCTTCCTCCTGAACGCCCCTTGTTCTGAGAGCTCCCGCCTCTTCCTGGTTGCTCCTCCATCATGCTCAACTGCTCAGGTGTCAAGACAAATGGATGATCTGTATTCTTGTTCAAAGTCATCTTAAGATGCTTCTCAATTTCTCTCAAAATGTCTCTATCGTCCTCACAGCAAAATGAAATCGCCTTACCCGTTGCCCCTGCGCGACCTGTTCTACCAATCCTATGAACATAGGTCTCGGCATTTTCGGGCATATCAAAATTGATTACATAGGGCAATTGATCCACATCTATACCCCTTGAAGCGACATCGGTTGCCACCAAAATTCTTGATTTATTGCGTTTAAAGTCATTCAACGCCCTGGTTCTAGCCCCCTGACTTTTATCCCCATGAATGGCCACCGCATGAAAACCAGCTTCTCTCAAATCCTCTTCCACTCTATCTGCTCCGCGCTTGGTTTTGGTGAACAATAAAATTTGTCCTTCCTCGTGCTCTGTCAACCAATGCGCCAACATAGAGCGTTTGCGATCGCGACGCACCATGATCATCTCTTGCTCAATGCGTTCTGCTGTAGCTTGCGTAGGTGCGATATCCAGTTGCTTCGGATCTCTTAAGATTCCCATGGCCAGTTTGCGCACATCCGCGGGCATGGTAGCTGAGAAAAACAAAGTTTGGCGATTTTCTGGAGTCAAAGAAACCACATGTTTGATATCATGGATAAATCCCATGTCCAACATTCTGTCTGCCTCGTCTAGTACCAAGAATTGAACTTTACTCAAATTGATATGCCCTTGATCATATAGGTCTAACAACCTCCCTGGTGTTGCAACCAATACATCCACCCCTCTTCTCAAAGTTCTGATCTGCTCATAAGCAGAAACACCACCATAGACGACAGCGTGATGGACGCGCATATACTTCGAATAATCCCGCAATGAATTGGCAATCTGCATCGCCAACTCACGTGTAGGAGCCAAAATAAGGGCCTTGATTCCCTTTTCTTTTTGATCCGCAATTCGATTTAAAATAGGCAGCGTAAAAGCCGCTGTTTTTCCTGTTCCTGTCTGAGCACATCCCAAAACATCATGTCCTTCAATGGCCCATTCAATGGTTCCTTCCTGCACAGGGGTTGGATTTTCATACCCTGCGTCCAATAGTGCCTTTAAGATAGGAGGCACTAATCCTAGTTCTTCAAAATTTTTCATTATGTTCGTTTACTGTCCGAGTTATAACAACCTCTCTGATTCACTCCAATGTTCCACTCGGAAAAACGAAAAAAAGAAATCGTAGCCGTACAAATTCGGCGCGAATATACGCTCTAATTGTTGATAAATAATAAAAAAATCGGCAAATGCCGATTTTCATTGATGTTGTAGAAGACGCCTCTATGAATCTTTCAACAAAATTCTTGATACACCATCTTTAAATGTTCTGCGATCATGTCCGCCGTGCGACCTTCAATATGGTGTCTTTCTACCATGTGCATCAACTTACCATCCTTGAACAAAGCCACACAAGGTGAAGAGGGTGGATAAGGCAACATGTACTGACGCGCTCGTGCTACTGCCTCTTGATCTACTCCTGCAAAAGAAGAAACCAATTTCGCAGGAACCTTCTCTGAAAGCTGCAATGACTTTTTTACGCCTGGTCTCATGCTTCCCGCGGCGCATCCACACACGGAATTCAATACCATCAACACAGTGCCCGAAGCACTCACAGCAGCATCCACTGCGTCGGCAGTAGTGGTTTGTTCAAAACCAACTTGGTCTAATTCAGCACGCATTGGTGCTACTAATTCTGGAGGATACATATTTTTACTTTTTACAAATTTCGGTATTTCTTCCACTCAACAATATACCTGTCGTCACATAACTATTGGGAAATTACTTTTGGAACTCGGAAGTAATACATGTCTTTTTGAGGCGCATTCTTCAGTGCATCGGCTTGCGTGGAAGAGGTTATCGCAACATCATCCCGCAATTGATTGACATTGGACTCATTGACGAAAATCAAAGGCTCCACATTTTCAATATTGACAGATTCCAACTGTTCCACAAAGTTGAGCATATTGTTTAAATCCTTTTCCATCTCGATGGTAGCCGCCTCATCGAATTCCAATTTCGCTAGTTCCGCTAACCGATGGACAGTATTCTTATCTATCTTCATGACTTAAAGGTGCTTGGATAATATTAAACACATGGTTCCGCAAAGATACAATATCTTGCACGCCCAATCCTGTTGTATTCACAGCGGGATGTACCACCACCTTGACCACTTGCGGTAAAGAAAATTGCCAAAACTTAGCAGGATCCAGCATTACTTTGTGATTCCTATGCCAAGTGACGGGAATGATGGGAACTTGTGCATCGATCGCTAACTTGAATGCTCCATTCTTGAAAGGTCGCATTTTAGGGGCTTCTTCCGGAACGGTCCCTTCTGGGAAGATAGCGATGCTCTCTCCCCGCTTAATGACTCGTAAAGCCCTTAACATGGAATTCTTCGCTTGTACCGCACTTCCTCTGTGGATAGGAATGTCTTGACCCTTTTTGAAAAAAATAGAAAACAATGGCCATTTCATCAACTCCGCCTTTCCTATGAAAACAAAATAATCGGAGAATACGAGATACATAAAAACCGTATCCAAATAACTCTGATGGTTGCTGGCAATGACAAAAGGCCCGTTAGGTATATTTCCTTTGTACTCTTTTACAACGGGACAAAACATCAAGGTGGTTAAAATTCTCGCCCACCATCGTTTTAATTGAAAAGCGAGAGGAAAAGTGGTTCTTCGTTGTAATAAAAGCCAAAAAAAAGGATACAACATCATCAAAGACAACCAGAAAACAAGGCCGATCCAAAGTTTGTAAAGGAAATAAATTGGAGCGGCTATTACTTTCATCAATCCACTGTTTTCACATCAATGAAAAGTTCGTCAAGTTGCTTCTTTTCAATCACGGATGGCGCATCTATCATCACATCCCTACCACTATTATTCTTCGGAAATGCAATGAAATCACGAATATTATCTGCACCACCAAAAAGAGAGCAAAGACGATCAAATCCAAAAGCAATACCACCATGAGGGGGAGCTCCATATTCAAAAGCATTCAACAAAAAGCCGAATTGTTCTTGAGCCTCTTCTGGGGTAAAGCCCAGCAGCTCAAACATTCTGCTTTGTACTTGACGATCATGGATTCGGATAGAACCACCGCCCACTTCCACACCATTGATAACAAAATCATAAGCATTGGCATTTACTGCGCCTGGCTCCGTATCCAATAAGGCAATATGCTCGGGTTTAGGAGAGGTAAAAGGGTGATGCATCGCAAACCATCGCTGCGCCTCCTCATTCCATTCCACCAAAGGAAAATCCATCACCCAAAGTGGCTTGAACTCTTCCGGATTACGCAGTCCCAATTGATTGCCCAAATGCAAACGCAACTCCCCTAATTGCTTACGAGTGGCGTGTAGTTCGCCCGACAAAATCAAAATTAAATCACCCTGCTGCGCATCCCCTTGCGCCGCGATCTCTTTCCACTGCTCTTGCGAATAAAACTTATCTACCGATGATTTGAATGTTCCACCTTCTTGACAAAGACAATACACCAATCCTTTGGCTCCTATTTGTGGTCTTTTCACCCACTCCGTGAGTTCATCCAATTGCTTGCGTGTATAAATTCCAGCTCCCTTCGCGACAATTCCCAATACAACCTCCGCGTTGTCAAATATGACAAAGCCCTTGTTCTTCATTTTATCTGAAAAATCCTGAAACTTCATATCAAAGCGAATATCAGGCTTATCAGATCCATAATAACGCATGGCATCAGCATAGGTCATTCTCGGAACAGCGGCTAAATCGATTCCTTTCACCTCCTTAAAAAGCGTGCGCACCATAGATTCAAAAGTGTTAAGAATATCCTCTTGCTCCACAAAGGCCATCTCACAATCGATTTGGGTAAACTCTGGCTGACGATCTGCGCGCAAATCCTCATCTCTGAAACAGCGCACAATCTGATAATAGCGATCATATCCACTGACCATTAGCAATTGCTTAAATGTTTGCGGAGATTGTGGCAGGGCATAAAATTGACCCGGATTCATTCTGCTTGGCACCACAAAATCTCTGGCTCCTTCGGGCGTAGATTTAATGAGGTAAGGCGTCTCAATTTCTAAAAAACCTTGTTGATCCAAGAAGTTACGTGCTACGATTCCCATGCGGTGACGCAACATCAAATTATTTTTCAAGGGATTTCTTCTCAAATCTAAAAATCGCCATTGCATGCGCAGGTCATCTCCTCCATCACTCTCTTCTTCTATAGTAAACGGAGGTGTTTTAGAAGGATTCAAAACTGCGCAATTTTCCACTAAAATTTCAATTTCTCCGGTTGGAATTTGATGGTTTTTACTATGACGTTCAATCACTTTACCGGTAGCTTGTATCACAAATTCTCTGCCCCACTTTCTTGCTTCAGAGCACAACGCCTCGTGGGTCTCCATATTGAAGGCCAGTTGTGTGATGCCATATCGATCTCGTAAGTCCACAAAGGTCATTCCTCCTAAATCCCTGCTGCGTTGCACCCAACCACTGAGCGTTACTTCTTTTCCAATGTGTGCAGCTCTTAGTTCGCCGCAAGTATGAGTACGATACATGATAAAAAATTTGAGGAACAAAGATAATCAATTGATCGATTATCATAAGGACAAACCAAGTAATGCAAAATACAATAGAAGATATCAACCTATATCAAAGGCCAATAACAACTCTACTCCAACACTCCGAGCGCCAAAGTTACCAAACGCCCATCGATTAGAGCGTGTTCGCTGTAATTGACCTTGACCATGTACTTTGCATTGGATATTGAACCTTCCTGGATTCCATTTTACCAAAAAGCACAATCGCTCCCCCGTACCGTATAAAGCAAGCATATTATAAGAACCCGAAACCCCTCTTTCCATGGTAAATCGTCTCATCTCCCAATCGTCTGCGTCAAAACTTGTGTAACGAAATACACAGGAGAAAGGGATGTCAAAAGGATGATAATCCCATTCAAAAAAATAATACTGCGCTCGCTCTTTGAGCCTCTCTTTCAAAGAAAATTCAAATCTTGTATGAAATTTCAGCTCACTTCCGATTGAAATGACAACATCAAAACGGTGGGTCAGGTCCGATATGCAAGCTGCATCGTAGGTGTTTCCTAATGGCCGTAAAACCCACTGATGCTCCCTGACCAATCGATAATAGAATTGATGATGTCGCTTCGGTTTCCACTCCCACTCCAGAAAAAAATTCCGTTTGATAAAATCCACAGGAATTTCTTGAGACCATTTTTTTTGTAAAGAAACACCCCCATAAATAGTTAATACCGTATTGACCTGCCATTCCAATTGCTGCCGAAACGAATGTGAAAACCCCGAAGGCATTTGATTAAATTGAGACTTAGCAAAAAAGAGACCTAATCGGACGGATGGGTGCAGAGAGAAAAGCCCTCCCATTACACACTTAAATTTCATTTCGAAAAAAGCGAATTCAGAAAAAAGATGATGATTACCCCTTTGTCTATTCCATGAAATCGTCCACTTCGAATTACCCCATAAACCGCGATCATTGATTCTCCTGATCGTGTCATTGATACAACCTATTCCCAATTGATTTGATTTAAAACGCCATTGTTGAAATAAAAAGAAGCCATTTCTCCTCGCCGCTTCAAATTTTGAGATCGAAGTAGAATCGCTGAAAACGCTATTCGTGGTAGGAATGAATGAACTTTCCGAAACCCACGCGCCATGCAACTTTTTTTCATTGATTCCTATAATCAACAACCCTTTTTTAAAGGAGAATTTACTGATGACCCCTCTTTTCGACAAAACCTCCATAGTGGAAGTGAAGGGCCTGATATCAGGGGGAGGCTGGATAAATGTCTGAATTCGCCAAGAGGGAACGGTCAAAAAGCTGCTACTGCCCAATAGTCCTTGTCCCCATTGAAAAGTATAATCCCCCAGTATTACAGACGCACGATTATTAGCGGAAGTCCACTTGACATATCCACTTTTGAACAAATAATGCTCGCCCCAACTTTCACCTGAGTCTTTAGTAATCATTCCACCCCATTTAAAATTTCCCCTACCTCCAGAGTATCTTAATAATTGATTCCCCATATTTTGATTTAGCGGAACGTTGTTTGACCCATTCGATTGCCGAAATCTTACCATTAATGAATGAGAAAATTGCCTTCTGCCGTGAACAGAATGACCATCTTCCACCTCTACAAAAGGGAGCATCTTATGAATTATCTCTATGGGAAGTCCTTGAATTTGATACAATTCCAGTGGATGAGCGAAATCTCCATTCACCTTCTTATAATCATTGATGATCGTAATTTCCTTTTGGGAAATACCCTCTATTTTTAACAAAGCAGACAAGTCTCTATCATTCAAACAAACCTTTTTCACCCATACAGGGTCGTCAAAAACAATTTCTAGATTCTGATTTTCTAGCAGCATTGATATTGAATCCTGTTGCCCCATGCCATTGCCATAGAATAACAAGCAATAGAGCACCCCTGCCCATAGCCCTTTACCCCTCATATACCCAGCCCCATTGTGAACAAGGAAAAGGAAGTAAACTGTAATAGAAAGAAGACAACAGCGTAAACTTACCCCAGTGCTTGGTAATACCTATGCCGCCCCCTAATGGATTCAATTGAAATGAAGTAAACCAACTCCAATCTTTATTCAATTGAAATAATATACAATTTATCACGGGAGGTCGATAAGATTGCAATTGAAGAGTAGACTGCAACATCAATCCATCTTCAAAAAAATAACTGAAAGAAAAACCAGCGTTTGGCCTGGCGGATAGTAGGTCATTTTGCTCGTTGGATTTGTACCAAAATAAAATCAAAGATTTTTCTGCAGCATAGGCGGCATTTAACTCAACACTATATCCTAACTTTCTGAACTCCGGAAATCTCTGATAGCTAAGACCTATGCGGACTCCAAGGGTCAATCTCTCCTTTAATTTCAATCCATGCACTGCACTCAATGTCCATTGGGAAAAAACACCATTACCTTCCCTTTGGGACTCAAATCCCCATTTTCGCTTTATGCTGCATCGATAAAAGAAGGCCGTCAACACATTATCCGTCGATTGCATGTATAAATTTCTAGTTTCAATACCGATGACTTGAGAACGCCTTGATCCTAGACAAGAGGGGTAATTAACAAGAGAGCGGATAGCCTTCGGATGAGCCAATTGTTGATCAATGAAAACTCGATTTTGCTGGGCAAAACTAGCATTACAAAAAATGAGTACTGATAAAAGAAAAATATATTTCATGCCCGCAAGCTAGAACCATACATTTTTGGTTGAAAATGTCATATAAGGTTGTATATTTGCACTCCTTTTGGGATATTATTTATTCCAATTCCGGATGTGGCGTAATTGGTAGCCGCGCCAGACTTAGGATCTGGTGCCGAGAGGCGTGGGGGTTCGAGTCCCTCCATCCGGACAAAATATGTAACATAAATACCGAATAACTCGGTATTTCTTTTTTTAAGACTATGCAAATCACCCAACACAACATTGACACGCTGAATGCGGAAATCAAAGTAGAAATTGTTCCATCGGACTATGCACATCTCGTTGAGAAATCATTAAAAGATTATCGTAAAAAAATGCAGATGCCCGGCTTTCGTCCAGGTCATGTTCCCGCCTCTTTGGTAAAACAACGCTATGGAAAAGCCGTGTTGGCAGAAGAAATCAATAAGGTTTTGCAAGATGCCATCTACAAGCATATCGCTGACAACAAACTTCCTGTTTTAGGGAATCCACTTCCCAAAGGAGAGGATGAAGTAGGAAACTGGGATAACCCAGAAAATTTTACTTTCAGCTACGAAATCGGTTTAGCTCCGGAAATCAATGTTGACTTAAATGACAATATCGAACTTGAGTACGCCTTGATTGATATCAATGATGAATTGATCAATCGTCAAATCAAAGATTACGGCAAACGCTTTGGAAAAATGTCAGAGCCAGAGCAAAGCGGAGCGGATGATCTATTGGATGTACACATCCAGGGGGAGGGCGACCATGCAGTCAATGCCAACTCTACCATCACCATAGAAGATGTGAAAGAGCAATCAACGCAAAAAAGCTTGATCGGACTTAAAAAAGGCGATATGGTGACTGTCAATCCGCACCATTTGAATAGCGATCACGAGGCCTTGGCCAAAATGTTGGGTATTACCCATCATGATTTACATCATCTCGAAGGAAATGTTACTCTCACTGTAAATGCCGTTCATCATATTGAACCAGCAGAATGGTATCAAGAGTTGTATGACAAACTATTTCCAGAAGGCACTGTTACCAACGAGGAGGAGATGAAAGCCAAAGTGAAAGAGAATATGACCCAGGTCTTTTCAAAAGACAGT
>JACCDK010981249.1_pt1 | contig 11315 bp, 9 predicted proteins | sample 7445871 | NCBI WGS metagenome assembly JACCDK01 (sample SAMN15323436, study PRJNA562643) | freshwater metagenome | isolation source: river surface water | place: USA:Blue River Watershed | collected 2017-08-15
CCAAGCCGGTTGCTGACCATTTGATTCAATTCACCAACGGTTTCAGATGCAAAAATATCGGCTTGGGGCGCGTCCGAGTCGAGGCCAAAGAGTTCGCAGGCAGACGAAGTGGCCCACACCAACTGACCCGCAGCATTTATGCTCAAGAGGGGAATGGGGATGGCGGGCACTTTGCCATTGCCGTTTTGAATTTTGCGCGACAGATACACCATGAGCTCGGGGTAGTCAAAAGCAAACCAATCGGTCATGCACTGGTTGCCTTGCTCGCCGGGCAGGACCTCTTCAATGGCAACGCCAATGACGTTGTCTTTGCGCAGCCCCAGCAATTCCAAAGCCATAGGATTGACTTCTACCAACTGACCGTTTCGATCGATCAAAAGAACGCCGTCTTGCATGGCGTCCATGGTCATCTCTTGCAATTGGTTTTGCGCTCGAATTTCTTCACTTTGAAGCTCGATTTTCTTGACCACACGGACAAAGAAAACGGTGGCTGCAACGGCGCCTAAGCTCATTAAAAATGTGAGGATCAGGGTAATGTTTCTGGTTTCATGCCAATTGCTCAAAGCCCAATCGGTGGAAGTGGAGACCTGCAGTCGCAAGGGATAGTTTGGTATGTGACGTGACACCACCACATCGTCTGTAGCGTCGGTATTGCGGCGTATGAAACTGGTTTGTTCCGCCAATTTTGAATCGGCTGGGTCGCGTTGCGCAGAAGCAAAAAGCTCACCAATGCCTTGCGCTGTACCCCCCAAAACTTGGGCACGAACAATGTCATCGTCGCCTATCAGGGCAATGTTGCCTTGTGGGCCCAACTTCACGAAGGAGTAAACACCTTGAAAATAAGTTGGGTTGACAGATGCAACCACCACGCCAGCCAACTTACCGTCTTTGTCAAATAATTTGCGTGAAACTTGAATGGTCCAAAGTTTGGACACCTTGCCAAGAACAGGCTTACCAATGAAGAGACCATTGGCATTGATTCGTTTGATGGCCTCGGGTACCAATTCAGGTTGTAAATGAACCCGTATGTGCTCACGGTCTGATAAGTCGGGACGACCGGACTTTTCGCCAGTTGGGTCGAGGTTGCTGCCTAAAAAACGCCCCTCTGCACTGACGACGCTGAACTGCGACAGAATTTCGGGAAACAAACCCGATTCATTGCTTAATCGCACGGTATCAACTTGGCCTAAAGCACTTTCTGGCTTGGCGGCGGCGCTGGTACTTTCATTGGCTCGCAACGTAACTTTGTCGATGATGGCCAGCACACGTGTGGTTTGCTCCTGCAAGACCCGCGAGATGTTGTTGCTCTCTTGCAATTGATTGCCAATGGCATCTTGGTGTAAAGACTTCAAGCCCAAAATGACGGCCAACCAAACTGCTACCAAAATGATGCCCAAAATTGCCCAAATGGTGCCGCCTAAATTGGAAAGGTTTTTATTAGGTGCTGGATAGTTGATGGGCATGGTGCAAAGAGGTAATCACAGGCGAATAGAAGGCTTACAGCATACCAAATAAGCGCCCAAATTTGGCTACAAAGGCGTTCAAACCAATCTCTTTTATGCAATTCAGCCCTGAGTCAATGCCTCATGGCGACATCAGCCTCAAAAACGCTCCCATGAATCAATTCATGCAAGTCAATTTCCTTCATGTTTTGATTCAGCGAAGTTGCTGCAGCAAGGCTTCGCCAGTGAAGGCTTGAAGTTGTCCTTGCTCAGCTTGTCGAACCAAGCTGACCATGCGAGCGTTGCATGGCGCTTCGCTGCCAAAGGACTTGGCAAGATCGACCACGGCACCATTGAGTTCACCAACTTCAGTGGGGCGTTGTTGTTGCAAGTCTTCCCACATGGACGACCTGGCCTTGTCGTCAATTTGAAGCATGCTTGCAGCCAATCTTTTGAAGATGAAATTGGGCAAGCGCAATAGACTGGGCAGGAATGCAGGCGAGACTTTGGAGACTTTGGCGGGTTGAATGCCTGCAAGCTTTAAGACTTGCAAAGTTTCATCAATGAGGCATGCTAAACATTGACGGTATGCACGCTCAGACAATTCTTGCTTGAGCGGTAAATTTGACAGCGCATTGACCGCATTGTTCAGATTCAAAATCAACTTGCCCCATTGCACCTCTTCAAAGCTTGAAGACTGAGTTACGGGCAGTCCTGCTTGCTCAAAGATCGGTAAAAAGGGTGCCCATGCCGCATGGTGTTCGGCCCACAGGTGTCCGTCGGTGCCGCAATGCAAATGCCCCTTCGGCAGGGTGACGACATTGAAGGGCACCATGCCTGCAATCACATGAAGGTGGGGTAACCTGTGTGCTAGTTTTTTGGCATTGCCTACACCGTTTTGAAAACTGATCACTGTTGTGTTGGGCTTGGCGTGGGTATGCAGCAACTCTGCAGCGGTGAGGGTGTCTTTGCTTTTCACTGTGACCAACACGAGGTCTGCAAGTTGCAAAACCTCAGGGTCTTTCTCGAATCGAATTTGGTGGGGTTGAAGCATCAATTTTCTCTGATGCAAATCGGTCAAGGTGTAGCCGTGTGTTTGAACAGCGTCCATTGCTTTCTGGCGTCCTAGCAATGTGACCTTAGCACCCGTGCCGCTAAGCCAGCCTCCGATGTAGCCACCAATTGAGCCTGCACCCAACACCACAATATGGGGTGAATCGATTTTGGAAATAACGGCAGTGTTGTTCATGATTTGGGAGGCGTTGGTTTGGCCTCAAATCCAAAGCATGGGCGTCCATCGGAATTCAGTACCTGAATGCTTGGCAAAATTTGTGATTTAAAGCCTAGGAGCTTGCAGCTGTAAGGCATTTTGGGGTCCCAGCTGGTGGCGAAGTGTTTGCACTTCCAGCAATTGACTTGGCCAAGAGAAGAGGGGGTGGTCACCATGATGGGCATGTCTACAAAACAAAATGCATCATAAAGAAAAAACCCTCAGCGAATACCAAGCTCATTTAAACCTGCAAACTTCTGGGGCTTGAATTACCATCTCCTCATTCTTTCAAGAAAGACCAGCCATGAAGCCAACGCCCCAGATTGACATCGACCCACGCATTTATGCCTTATACGACGAGTACTGTCACGGCGCCATGGACCGCCGTGAATTTTTGGCCAAAGCCAGCGCGATAGCAGTGGGTGGCATGGCCATGGCGCAAGCTTTGTTCCCGCGTTATGTCAACGCACAAACCATCTCATTTACCGATGCTCGCATCAAAGGCCGCTATGTGAAGTATGCATCGCCTGGCGGCAGCTCTGGCGAGATGCGTGGCTATTTGGTCCAACCCACATCGACCACAGCAACGCAATTTCCAGCGGTCTTAGTCATTCATGAAAATCGAGGTTTGAATCCCTACATTGAAGATGTGGCAAGGCGCTTGGCCGCAGCAGGGTTTCTGGCGCTTGCGCCCGATGGGCTATACCCCGTGGGTGGCTATCCGGGCAACGACGAAGAGGGAAAACTTCTTCAAGATAAATTGAATCCAGTCCAACTGCGAACCGACATGCTCAACAGTGCCATGTTTCTTAAAAATCATGCTTTGTCTTCTGGCAAGTTGGGCGTGACGGGTTTTTGTTGGGGTGGCGGCATGACCAGTGACATTGCTGCTACCTTGGGTGATGACGTGAAGGCAGGTGCACCTTATTACGGTGTTTCGCCCGCCGCTGAAAAAGTTGGAGGGATCAAAGCAGAATTGGTGCTGCACTTTGCCGAAACTGATCCGCGCATCAATGCCACTTGGCCAGCTTTTGAATCTGGCTTGAAGGCGCAGGGGCGTGTTTTTCAAGCGTTTACTTACCCGGGAACGCAGCATGGCTTTCACAACAACTCAACGCCCAGATTTCAACAGGCAGCGGCAGACTTGTCTTGGAGCCGTACATTGGCCTTGTTTGAACGAAACCTGAAATCTTAAGGATGTGAAAATTCTTCAATCGATTGCCTGCTGATGCTTGCTGGCATGAGGCAGAATGATATTTTTTGAACCATATCTCAACACCATGCAACCCTTTCACCTTGCCTTTCCAGTCACCTCTTTGGCTACAGCGCGTTCTTTTTATGGCGACTTACTAGGGTGCCCCGAAGGCCGCTCTAGCGATGAGTGGGTCGACTTCAATTTTTATGGCCATCAAATTGTGGCGCATTTGTCTCCCGATGAGGCGGGTCATCGCAATACCAGTGCTGTAGATGGCGACAATGTGCCCGTGCGACATTTTGGTCTGGTCATGGAAATGGGCCAATGGGAAGCCATGGCAGACAAGCTGAAAAAAGCAGGCACCAAGTTTGTGATTGAGCCACACATTCGATTCAAAGGCCAAGTAGGCGAACAAGCCACCATGTTTTTCTTGGACCCGTGTGGCAATGCAGTCGAATTCAAAGCCTTTGCAAATCCCGACAGTTTATTTGCCAAATAATTCAAACCTCAAGCTTACAAGGCCGGAGGGCCTTAAGCCCTGAGGTTTATGAAATCGACAAAGACTGCATCACCTTGGCGATACAGTCGTTTGTTTTTGCAGAGTCAATCCAGCGCATCACACAAACCAGTTCAAGCACTGGGTCGACCCATGTGATGGAAGACCCTGCACCAATGGCAAACCATGACGTACGGGGCGCATCTTTGAACAAAGCACCGTCGTGGTTCAGCCATATGAGGTAGCCGTAGTAGGGCGCCACATCACAGGCTTGCTGCATCATGTGAAGCCATTTGCTGGATAAAACTTGCTGTCCCTTGTGGTGGCCATTGCCCATCAACATGAGGCCAATCTTGGCTTGGTCCATGGCTGAAATAGACACACCACCCCCCCAGTGGCTGCCGCCCGGCACCGACATCATTCGTTGGCCATCGACCGAGGTCCAACCTTGCTCGTAACCTTGCCATTGGAAGGGGTCGCTGCAGCCCACAGGTTGCCGTATAAATTCTTCGAATACTTCTGGTAAGGGGCGTTTAAACAGATGCAAGAGTGCCAAAGACAATTGATTGATGCGCACGTCGTTGTACTCAAATCGAGAGCCGGGTTCACCGAGGGGTCTCGGATCACCTTTTTGGCCTTCAGCTTGACCCGTTTGGTAAGCCAACCAGCGATAGCGATCAACTTGTTCTGGAATGCCTAGGCAGGTGCCTTCCCATTCACTGGTCTGTTGAAACAAGTGGTGCCAAGTGATGCGCGACAAACGTTCCCCCTCAAAGCCGATGCCTGGGCACTTTCTCACAACGGGTTCGTGAACATCGGTCAAAAGTCCTTGGTCAAAGGCCACGCCGGCCAACAATGCCAGGTAGGTTTTGGCGACGCTGAAGGTCAGGTCTGCTTTGTGCGGTTCTCCCCAAGCGGCCAGCATCTGTTGCTTGTGAAAAACAACGCCCGATACCGGGCCGCGAGCATGCACGGGGCCATACAAACGGTTGTAGGGGGCAGGATCGACGTCGTGAATGCCCCAAGGCGCAGAGGTATCACGGGACCATGTTGTTTCACAGGATTGAATAAATTCAATGGCAGCTTCGAATGATGCAGTCATGCGGATGTTTGACAAGTGGATGGTTTAGAAAAACAAAAAGTACCCATTGACGGTGCTAAGGAAACCCAAAGCACCCAACACAGAGCCTGCCCAAAATAGGGCAGGTACCGAGGCCACAATTGATACCGAGAGCAACACGATGGCAATTTGAAGCATGCCCTCTGCATAATCAAACCAAGGGTCTTGACGCATGGCGTGGTCCCTCGTAGCTTCATGTTCTTTAGCGCGCGCCATCAATTCTTTTTTGCCTTCTTTGGTGTCTGGTTCTGACTCATAGCGCTCAATTGTTTTTTTGTAATCTTCGATTTTCTTTTCAAACATTGATTTGGCCTGCGCATTCATGTTCGGCTCTCGCGCCAATTGCAATTCCAGATCGGTTGCGGCCAATTTATACGATGTTTGGCGAATGTTTTTGGCTTGATAAAACGCATACGCATTGGCGGCCAAGATGTTCTCTTGCGTGGCCTCCTTCATGGCATTGGAGCCTCCCAAACTTGCAATGGCCAAAACCATGGCCAAGATTGAAATGGTCAGTGCCGAGCGGTTTTGCGACTTGTCGCCATGAGCAGATTGTTCGATCAGTTCTGCGGTTTCTTGAGCTTCCATGATGTCTCCTTTGTGGGGCTCTATTGTGCATAGCACGTGTGAAATTAACGCTATTCAGCTTGGGTTATTTTGTCTATTTTGATTGACACTTTCAGAAAATTTTTCCGGTCATTTCGGTATTTACCCTAGGGTGTTTTTTGACGGGTCCTATGCATCATCTTGATTGGATTTTTTTTATGAAATTAAGGAAACAACATGACAGTTCAGAAAACTACATCTTCTCGCCGTGGCCTTTTGAAGGGCGCTGTTGCAGCAGGTGCTTTGGCCGCTCCCATGATCTCCAAAGCGGACACGGTCAGCTTGCGCTTTCAAAGCACATGGCCTGCCAAGGACATCTTCCATGAGTACGCCAATGACTTTGCCAAAAAAGTCAACGACATGGCCAGTGGACGTCTGAAGATTGAAGTGTTGCCTTCTGGCGCCGTCGTACCGGCCTTCCAATTGTTGGATGCCGTGAACAAAGGCACGCTAGATGGCGGCCATGGTGTTTTGGCTTACCACTACGGTAAAAGTTCTGCCTTGGCATTGTGGGGTTCCGGCCCTGCCTTCGGCATGGACCCCAACATGGTTTTGTCATGGCACAACTACGGCGGCGGAAAGCAGTTGCTCGAAGAAATTTACAAGTCACTGAACATTGATGTGGCCTCTTATGTTTACGGCCCTATGCCTACCCAACCTCTGGGCTGGTTCAAAAAGCCAATTGCCAAAGTGGCTGATTTGAAGGGCTTGAAGTACCGCACAGTGGGCTTGGCTGTTGACATCTTCACCGAGCTGGGTGTGTCTGTTAACCCATTGCCAGGTGGTGAGATTGTTCCCGCGCTCGACCGTGGTCTGATCGACGCAGCTGAATTCAACAACGCTTCGTCTGACCGTGTGTTGGGCTTCCCCGATGTGGTGAAGAATTGCATGTTGCAAAGCTTCCACCAAAGCGGTGAGCAGTTTGAGATTTTGTTCAACAAGGGCAAACTCAACGCGTTGCCAACTGAACTGAAGTCCATCATTGACTACGCTGTTCAGGCGTCTTCTGCAGAAATGAGCTGGAAAGCCATTGACCGCAATTCCAAAGACTACGCTGACATGAAGAAGCAGGGTATCAAGTTCTACAAAACACCCGATGCTATTTTGAAAGCTCAGCTCGATGCATGGGACAAAGTGGTGGCCAAGAAGTCTGCCGAGAATCCATTCTTCAAGAAAGTCATGGACTCACAAATGGCATTTGCGCAGCGCGCTGGCCAGTGGCAAAACGACTACATGGTCGACTTCAAAATGGCGTACAACCGCTACTTCAACAAAAAAGCTTAAAATTTCCTCGGTTTTTTAAAGCTTGCCCATCCTGGTTTTAGCTAGGATGGGTATTTTGCTTTTTGTCGGTTTATCTTTTTTATCGGTTTTATATGAATACGCAAACATTGCTGCACACGGCTGACAAGATCAGCACGTGGGTAGGAAAAACATTTGCCTGGCTCATTGTCGGTCTCATGCTTTTGGTGGTTGTGGAGGTTTTCAAGCGTTATGCACTGAATGCTCCCACGGCTTGGATTTTTGATGCCAGCAACATGATGTACGGCACCTTGTTCATGATGGGCGGTGCCTATACGCTTTGCCAAGATGGTCATGTGCGCGGTGATTTTTTCTATGGTAGTGCAAAGCCCAAAACACAAGCTTGGCTTGACCTGGTTTTGTACATTGTTTTCTTCATCCCTGGCGTCATTGCGCTCACTTGGGCTGGTTGGAATTACGCAGCAGACTCGTGGGCCATCAGTGAACACACTTTCAATGCCGATCCACTGCCTTTGTACCCCTTCAAGTCGGTTATTCCATTTGCCGGCTTCATCGTGCTAATGCAGGGACTTGCTGAAATTTTCAGATGCATTGTTTGCATTCGCACGGGTGAATGGACCCCACGCTTAAAAGACGCCGATGAAATTGATGTGGTTGAACAGCAATTGGCGGGTAGCACCTTGGTTGATCAAGCTGCAGCCCTTGAAGCCATCGCCAATGCCAAGAACATTGAAGAGTCGGCTCACCAGCGTGCGAAAGGAGGCCAAGCATGAGCGATCCCGCACTCGGCCTCTTAATGCTGTCACTCATTGTGGTGGTGATCATGTTGGGCTTCCCAACAGCCTTCACCCTCATGGGCTTAGGCATGGCGTTTGGTTTTGGCGCTTTTTATGACCCTTCTGCGCCATGGTTTGAGAACAAAGTTTTCAACCTGATGGTTCAGCGCACCTTTGGTGCCATGACCAATGACGTATTGCTCTCCATTCCCTTGTTTGTGCTTATGGGGTATGTCATGGAGCGTGGCGCGTTGGTTGACAAAATGTTTCACAGTGTTCAACTGGCTTTTCGCAAGTTGCCTGGTTCCTTGGCTGTCGCCACCTTGGTCATTTGTACTTTCTGGGGCATTGCCAGTGGTCTAGTGGGTGCTGTGGTGGTGCTGATGGGGGTGATTGCCATGCGGCCCATGTTGAATGCGGGTTATGACACACGCTTGGCGGCAGGTGTTATCACAGCGGGGGGTACTTTGGGTATTCTCATTCCACCCTCTGTCATGATCATCGTTTATGCCGCTGTGGCAGGGCAATCTGTTGTGAAGCTTTATGCAGCAGCCATGTTCCCAGGCTTTTTCTTGGCGACGCTTTACCTCATCTATGTCATTGGTTGGGTATTGATCGATCCCAAAATAGCACCGAAGTTGCCTGCAGAACAAACGCGTGCAGACATTTCGCCTGCGGTTCAAAAAATCGCTGACAATTACGCGCCCAAGTTTTTCTTGGCCTTGTTGCAAGCTTTTGTCTCTCCCGGCAAAGCGCTTCGCAACACGGCTGACAATGTTGTGGTGACATGGCGCTTCATTGCCAAGAGTTTCTTGATGAGCTTGGTGCCTATCCTCATGACAGTTGCCACTTTGGGTGCTGTATGGTGGTACGTGGTTATCCATTCGCAAGAAGAAAATAATGCAGCAGCCGCACAAGTGGTGGCAACACAAACAGCAAAAGACAATGCTGTCAGCACGCCTCCAGGTGCAGAAGCGCCAGCAGGTGCTGCAGTTGCCGAGCGATCTGGTGTGCAAGAGCCGCCAGGTGCCTCCGGTGTGAAAGAGCCACCAGGTTCGGGTGGTGTTCAAGAACCTCCTGGTTCAGCTGGCTTGCAAGAGCCGCCAGGATCCAATGGTGTGCAGTTGCCACCAGGCGCAGAGCCCACTGAGGCTGCCAGTGCTTCCAATGGGGTGCAGTTGCCACCAGGAGCAGAGTCTTCCGACGGCAATAACGCAGAAAACGATGCGCCTTTGCAAGCTTTGGGCGATGGCGATACATCGGATGCGCCCAAGACAGAGCCCGTACCCGAAAGCTTCTACATTGGATTTTGGATTGCGTGTGCTTTTGCAGTGGGCGTATTGGCCTATTACTATTGGAAATTTGATGCAGAGCAATATGAAATTTTGAACATGTTGGTGAGGTCTGTCATGCCTCTTGGTATCTTGACCTTCGTTGTTCTGGGCGTCATTTTGTTCGGCATTACCACCGCTACCGAATCAGCTGCGGTTGGCGCTGCTGGCGCTTTCTTAATGGCATGGTCCGCAGGCACGCTTGACTTTGAAAAAATCAAGCAAGCCGTGTTCCTCACTGCCAAAACCACCTCCATGGTCTGCTGGCTGTTTGTAGGCTCAGCCTTGTTCTCTGCCGTGTTTGCTATTTTGGGTGGCCAACGTTTGGTGGAAGAGTGGGTGATGGCCCTCAACCTCACACCCATTCAATTCTTGCTCTTGTCGCAAGCCATCATCTTTGTGCTGGGTTGGCCCTTGGAGTGGACAGAAATCATTGTGATTTTTGTGCCAATCTTCTTGCCATTGCTGGCGCATTTCCAAATTGACCCCATGCTTTGGGGCGTGATGGTGTTTGTGAACCTGCAAGCGGCTTTCTTGTCGCCACCTGTGGCCATGTCGGCTTTCTATTTGAAAGGGGTGTCGCCGCCGCACGTCACCATCAATCAGATTTTTGCCGGCATGATGCCTTACATGTTCATCGTGATCTTGTGCTTGGTCTTGATGTACATCTGGCCAGAACTCACGCTCTGGTTGCCTAACTATTTGTACGGCAAATAAAGGCGGTGCTTAAACCTTGACGCCTGTTGAATCAGGCGCTCACAGTGACTGGCAGACATTCACCCATTCAGCTTGGGTGATGTCTGCCATTTTTTCTGGGCTGATGCGAATAGCGCTGTTGACCGAACCTGCTGCAGGTATGACTTCGTTGTAAGTTTTCAGCGAAACATCCAAATACACAGGCAGAGGCGAGGCGAGGCCAAACGGACAAACACCACCAACAGGATGGCCTGTGATGTCTGCTACATCTTCCAACCCTAGCATTTTTCCTTTGCCAAAAGCGTCCTTGAATTTTTTGTTGTCTATGCGTGCATCACCTTTGGCAACGACCAACACCACACGGCCGTCGTTTAATCTGAATGCCAATGTTTTTGCAATTTGACCTGGTTCGACGCCATGGGCTTCTGCGGCCAAAGCGACTGTGGCCGTGCTAACGGGCAACTCGATAATCTCGATTTCGATATGTCGCGAAGAAAAGAAGTCTTTGACAGATTGAAGGCTCATGGCAATTGTATAAATGGAGGCAAAATCAAGGTAAGACGATATCAGACATGCTTCGTCATTGACCCTTCTCATTGCTTGAAAGATTTTCACGACTACGAACCTGGCATAACGCCGCATGGCTTACCTTATAGTCCTTTTAAATCTTGCGTCATTCCCAGACCTGTTGGTTGGATCTCTAAATCGACTACTGCCTCATGAATCACAATTCAAATGCTCTGCCGCCAGCCTTTCACAAGCTGGCATTTTCCAATTTGATGGCGCAGTCCGCAGAGCAATTGACGTTGGCGGCTGTGCCCATCGTAGCGGTTCTCTTGCTACAAGCCGGACCGGGTGAGATTGGCATCATTGCCGCAGTGCAATCTTTGCCTTTCTTATTGCTCTCTATTCCTTTGGGCTTGCTTGCCGACCGCATGTCACGCAAAAAACTCATGTTGATGTCTGAGTTGCTGCGTGTGTGTGCCTTGATGGTGCTCATTGCTGCCATGTTGCTCAATCTCATCAGTGTGCCTTTGTTGGCATGCGTTGGGTTCTTGGCGGCTGTGGGCACAGTTGGTTTTAGTGTCAGTGCGCCTTCCTTGGTGCCTGCCTTGGTAGA
>JACCDK011461909.1_pt1 | contig 11314 bp, 10 predicted proteins | sample 7445871 | NCBI WGS metagenome assembly JACCDK01 (sample SAMN15323436, study PRJNA562643) | freshwater metagenome | isolation source: river surface water | place: USA:Blue River Watershed | collected 2017-08-15
ACTCAGGCCAAATAGATAAATTTTAGGGTTCATTTTTTTCAATTTGAATTCGGTTGAGTACAAGAATTAACTTGTTAAGGTCAGGGCTGTAGGCCATTCGAGTAATTCCTTGATGGCTTGAAGATTCAATTTTTCCCAAGGAATGCCAATTATTTTCTCGAATATGTTTTATGAAAACTTCATTTCCCTTGGCCATCAAGAGGTGATTTTTGTCTATCCAGCTAAAATCCTGGGAGCCAGGAACAGCAAATCCGTAGTCCTTTCGTGCGCCAGTCTTTAGATTGAACGATGCGATGCCAAATGCTTTTCCTTGAATTGCTTCGATGGTTTTTTTACGATCCAAATAGGAGATTTCTGCAGTATTGGGTCGCTTTTTCACCGACCTCCCGATGTCTGTATCCAAGGTGTCTACCATTCCTTTTCCGCGGACAAATACCAAGGAATTGGGTTCTCCCAGTACAAAAAGTGCCGCCTTTCCCTCGTAGAAATCGTAATAGCCCACTGGAAAAATATCGTCATACAAGAGTTCTGGGGCTTCTCCAGTCACTGGGTACAACCAGAGTCGCTGGGTACCATCTGGCTCCACCACAATGGCCGAGAAATAAGATCCACATTCCGTAAGGCTAGGGGAATATTCACTTCGGTCCGGTGTTTGGGTGAGGTTGGTAAAACGGCTTGTTCGGAAACTATACAGGATCAGGTCATGATTTCCTTTTTCATCGGCAGCAGAAAAAATCAACTCCGAATCATTGATAAAACTGGGTTGATTGTCGTATTCTGGGCGATTGGTGAGTGGCTTGGCCGTATGGGTCAACAGTTTAAGTTTCCCTCCTTTACCTTCTGTATCCAGTACCCACAAGTCGGTGGATACCTGAGCATGGAGTAGGCTGGACTGGAATAGCAAGCCAAGGAAGAAGATGAAATAAAATTTTTGCATCGATATCATTTCTGAGCCAACTAAAGTACGGATTTTCGGTTAAGAAGAAGTGCAACTACTTTCTCAATATACCGACGTTACTTTTGATCAATTGCGATTGAAACAAGACCTTTTGGCTGATTCTGCTGTTCAGGTATTAGTTTTCAACCCCCAATTTGCAAAAGAAATCAATTCTTGGGAATCGATTCCAAGTCTTCTCCCAGCCAATTTTCCAGTGGAGTTGCAGCGCTATTTTGAATTTTTCCTATTTAAAGAAAAAGAGTTTTCAAGTAAAGCGCACCAAGAAGCACAGGATTATTTTGAGCGCCATGGAGATTTATACCTTGCTATGCTCGGCTTTTATTCCTTGCCTTACTGTTATGCATTTGCAGATGGTGCACAAGTTTTGGTCCGTTCCCAGCGGATTCTGGATCAAATTGGGGAAAGGTTAGGGGAGACTACCCGATTTGTATTGGATATCTTCAAACCAGGGGCATTTACGAGCCAAGATGCTGCTTACCTCAGTTGTTCCAAGGTTCGGTTGATTCATGGCTATAGCCGGTATTTTATTCGAAAATATGCCAAAGATTGGGATCCAGCGTTCGGGGAACCCATCAACCAGGAAGATTTATTGGGGACTAACCTAGCATTTAGTCACATCGTGCTCCGGGGAATGACCAAAATGGGATTCCCTCCAAGCCCAAAAGCGCACCAAAGCTTGCTTGAGTATTGGAAATGGATTGGGGAGTTGATGGGCGTGGAAATTCTACTTTGGCCATCTACAGCCAAGGAAGCATTTGAACTAGATCGATTGATTCGTCGGAGGCAACTTAAACCATCTGAGGCTGGAAAAAAACTTACCCGAGCCCTGCTTGAATATTATCAGAAAAATATCCCAGATCCGTTATTAACTGCTCAATTGGAATCTTTATTGGCTTACTTTTTAGGAAAAGAAGCCTCTAGGGCGATTGGCATTTCTGCCCAGGTTCAGGTCCCAGGAGAAATTATGGGTCTGGTTTTAAAGGGTACAGGAATCAAAAACTTTGGAACACAGAAAAACCATGCAGCGCTGAAAAAAAGTTTAGAAAGTCAGCAAGTCCTTCAATTTGGGAGAGTTCTGCAACTTCAGCTTCCTGTACTCGATCGTTCGTAAACGTACAGCTTCCTGTTCGCTAGGTTGACAGTATGCTTCCTGCCAATCCTTAAAAACCCTCGCTGCTTCTTTATTTGGCAGTTGGCATCATTTTCGTAATTGGGGTAAACATGAAAGAAGTAAGGCAATGGACAAGTCAAATCCCTCTGGAATTAATTTTCTGGATCGGAAGTATTGCAGCCATTCTTACGATCAATCCGGAGGTGGAAGCCTTTAGCCTTTGTCCACTGAACCACTTGGGATTCGATTGGTGTCCAGGCTGTGGTTTGGGAAGGGCAATGAATCTCTTGGCTCGAGGAGAGTTTCTGGCCTCTTGGCAACTGCATCCCGCAGCAAGTTTGGCTTATGGAGCGATCTTTCATCGTATTTGGGTATTAATTAAACAACTAAAACAAAGCGCACACTATGGCTAATGTATTGAGACATCTTCCGGAATTGGAAGGAATGGAATTGGGCTACATCCAAGGGTTGATGAAAAGTATGGACGAAGAGGAAGCTGCCTTGTTTGCTCAAGTATACCGAGCGAGACGCAAAGACCCACAAATGATCTTGATTTTAACCTTATTGGGATTCTTTGGGTTTGCAGGATTGAATCGTTTTATCCTAGGCCAAATTGGACTTGGCCTCTTATTCTTCTTGACATTGGGCCTATGTTTTATAGGGACCATCGTTGATTTGGTGAACTACAAGAGTTTGGCCTACGAATTCAACATCAAAATGGCACATGAAACCTTAAACATGTTGTCCTACTCTTTCCCAGAAAAAGGAACTAACGAAAGCTAAACCAACGCCCACTTTCCTTTTTACCTTTGGTTTCCTCGGAAGCCAAAGGTTTTTTTATGTTTACCAGGTATCGTCAGCGTCATCGGGATTGCTAGACGATAGGGTTGAAAGCACTTCTTTCCCAGTGGGAGATAGGAGCAGGTGAAATTGCTGCAACCTCAATTCCAGTTCTTGCAACTCCTCAAAAGACCCTTTGGCGAAAGGATAGGGGAGTTCAATCAATTCCGGGGATTTGGAATGGTAAGGAGGAGAAACCTCCCCAGCAAATAACATGGGCCTCAGGGTTTTGGCACATCCAAGTCCCCAAAAATTGAGGGGGTACTGCTTGGTATACACCTGCAAGCGCTGATTGATTTCTTTAAAAAATAGTTGCGTTTCTTCTAATCGGATCCGTGAACCAGCTCTAGATTTCCCTTTAGTTTTCAGGTACTTAAATTGTGATTTTCCTTGCTTTTGGCGAACCATGTAGGCTCGAAATACCTTGTGATCAAGTAGATTTCCTTGATGAAAATAGCCCACGGTGGCCTGTCCCGCTCGAATCAGGGTAATGCAATAATGAATGTCGTCTCCAATTGTTAGTTTTCCTTGAGGTAGCCAAGTATAGGTCCAAGGTAAAAACAACTTGGCTAACCAACTTGCCTCATTTTCAATAAGCAACTGATGTTTTTCAGGTACATACCTGATTTCCCAGCCCTTCAAATCGACTTTTGTTAAAAGTTGAAGAATCGCTTCTTCCTGGATAACCTGAGTTTGCGGTATTTTCATCGTAAAGCCAGTTGCATAACTATCTTTGCACAAAGAAAGAAAACTATATGCAGGAAGACATACAAAAAGTGTTGAATCGGATGTGCGACCCCAAAGAGGAGGAGGCGTATCACTTTGCGGACAAACTTGGGGGCATGGCAGATGAAGAGACAAAGGACCACCTGATCACCTTGGTTAAGGGAGATCAATGGGAAATTGCGTATTTGGCATGTCGGGCATTGTCCAAAACTTCCTGGAACGAAGAAGCGCTAGACGCTATTTTCGAAGCCATTTTTGACAAGAAAAACAAAGCCATTCAAGGGGCCTTCGTTCAGATTTTGGAAGAATTCAACCTAGCAGAACGTTTTGTAGATATTTTCCGAGTATTTCTTTTTGGCAATTTCAAAGCAGCTACACTTGCAAAAGGCTACCTGGACAGCGTAGAATTTGACATTAGCCCTAGGACCATACGCAAGGCTGAAAAGCATTGGAATCACTACCTACACAATCCAGAAGACGAAGAAAGCCTCGCCTTAAAAAAGATGGAAGTAGAACCGATGCTACAAGAACTAAAGGACCTTTTTGAGGAGTAAACTGAGCTTATTCTCTTTTTTTAACCCCTCGTACTGCCTGGGCTTTGATGGGATCATCTGGCCAAGAATGTTTGGGATAGCGCTGTTTGAGTTCTTTCTTGACTTCAAAATACCCTGAAGTCCAAAAACTTTTTAAATCCTGTGTGAGCTGTACGGGCTTGTAACCAGGAGAAAGAAGCTCAATCAATATTGGATTTCTTCCTTCATTTACTTTGGGGGTTTCAAGCATCCCAAAAAGTTCTTGTAGCCGAACTGAGAGGCGAGGGGAACTTGCATCTTCTTGGTAGCGAATGGAAATTTCACTACCAGAAGGTACCGTCAAAAACCTTGGCGCTAACCTTTCTAATTCCTGCTGTTGCTCAAATGACAGCGAATTTGTTAAAAATTGACTAAGATTCAATTTTTTCAACTCCTCATTCTTTGTGATGCCCATCAGGTACGGTTCTAGCCAGTTTGCTGCATTTGTGCAAAGGGAATCCACCGACCAATCGGGCCAATTCTTATCTGGATGCCAGATTGCCAATGACCGTACCCGAGCAATCAAACCCAAAGCATCCTCATTCCAATCCAACAAAAATCGACCCTCTTCTTTGAGTGTCTCTAAAAGAAGTTGAACCGACTTTTCTGGATCCAATTTTGGAAGGGGTCGATTTCCCAAGACAATTGCCCCGATCCGTATTTCAGCATGGGCTTGAAGCCCTCCTTTCTTTCGATCCCATTCCAGCACTTCTTTGGTTTTGAGCATGGGAGCCAAATCCTTGGGATTTAAAGGTGCTGCCATCCATATTTTGCCCATGCCATCACGCGCATCCAAGTGGGCTACGGCCAACCAAGATTCATGCGCCAAATCATCCTTATGACCGAGTTGTGCGATTTTGCCATTGGCAAGTTGAAACTGAGCATTATTTCCTGGCCTAGCAGCAGCTATTCGTTCGGGATAGGCATAAGCGAGCAGAAGTCCTGTGGCCCAAGGATCCACCGGTGAATTTTCAGGTACTACGGAAAATAGCTTCCGGTATTGACCTGCTACCTGATCAATCTTTTTGTAAGCAAATGCCCCATTTACCTGTCCTCGAAAGCGTCTTAACCCTTCTATTCGTAAGTTGAGATCTACTCCGGCTTGAGCGGCTAAGGGATCCTTTTCCTCTAGAATGGCAGCAATATCAGTGGCCAGTGGAAGAAGATTGGCCTTTTTTGCATACAAGAGCATGTGTGCGATACGGGGATGTACGGGTACCTGATGCAATTCTTTTCCATGGGAAGTCAGGTTGCCATTATCCAGTCCTTCTATGGCTTCCAGAACTTTTTCCGCGGACACCAAAGCATGAATTGGAGGAGGATTGAGCCAAGTCATGCTGCGGATATCTTTTTTACCCCAAACCAGCATGTCTAGCACCAAGGGGGTAAGATCGGCATCTAGGAGTTCGGGGGTACGAAAATCAGCCAATTGCGCTTGCGTACCCTTGCTCCACAAGCGATAGGAATGGCCTGCTGCCAATCTTCCTGCACGTCCACTTCGTTGATCGGCGGAATCCTTGCTGATCCGATGCAGTTCTAATTTCGATAGACCTGAGCGTGCATCAAAACGGTTGGACTTCACAAAGCCTGTATCCACCACGACAGTGACTCCTTCAATCGTAAGCGAGGTTTCCGCGATGTCTGTAGCAAGTACGATTTTTCGCTTTCCACTAGGATGGGGGAGAATGGCCCGCTGCTGTTCGGAGAAAGAAAGTTGCCCAAACAAGGGCACCACCAAATCCGAAGGCAATGCTTTCCGCAAGACCTCTTCTGCCTTCCGGATATCCCCTTGACCTGGAAGAAACACCAAGAAATCTCCTGGATGCTGCTTCGTCAAAGGGATGATTTGCCTTGCTGCATCCTCTCCAATGGTATATTCGTCTACTTCCTGTAGGTAGTTGACTTCTACGGGATACTGTCTTCCTTTACTTTGAATCACAGGTGCCTGAAGCAGTTTGGAGAGCTGCTCCGAGTCAATCGTGGCAGACATCAATACAATTCGAAGTTCCTCCCGAAGTACCTGTTGCACTTCTCTGCAAAGTGCTAAGCCCACATCAGAAAATAGATTCCGCTCATGAAACTCATCAAAAATGACCATCCCGACATCCTCCAAGGCATTGTCTTGATGGAGCATTCGGGTGAGAATTCCTTCCGTAATCACTTCCAAACGGGTAGCTGCTGTGACGCAAGTATCAAAGCGAATGCGATAGCCTACCGTTTGCCCCAATTCCTCACCGAGTAGGTTGGCCATTCGCTGCGCAATACTTTTGGTGGCTAAACGGCGAGGTTCCAAAAGCAGGATTTTTTTGCCTGCAAGCCAGGGTTCATTCAACAAGGCCAAGGGCAAAAGGGTACTTTTTCCTGCACCAGGAGGGGCCTGTATGATTAAGGAAGAGGTTGCCGCGAGGCTTTCTTTGACTGCAGGGATAATTTCTGCTACAGGTAAATCAACTAAACTGGGATCAAAATCTGGCATGTGGCACAAAAATACATTTCAGAACCTGGATTCTAGAATTTAACTAATTCAAAAAAAAGCCCACAGGAAATAATCCTGTGGGCTATTATTCGAAAATTAGGGGTTTTAAGCGCCAATTTTGGCAGCCGCTTTACCATATTCCCATCGAATTTCGAAAGAATCCGCTTTTACTTCGTAAACGAGTCTTTCCTCCATCGTGGAACTTTGTTGGGAAGGGACATTCACCCGTAGCACATCTTGTTTTTCATCGTAGGTGTAAGTTCCCCACTGCTTGGCTACCTTGTTAAACACAAAAGTAGATTGGCTTTCTCCTGGAATGACGAAAAAACTGTAAGTTCCTGCAGCCAATTTTTGACCTTCTATCGTGATGTCTTTGGAAGTGGTAAATGTGGTCGCATCATTTGCGCCAGCTCTCCAAATTTTTCCAAAAGGAACTAAATCACCCCAAATGGTGCGGCCTTTTACTGCTGGAGAAGAGTAGTTAATGGTGATTTTTGCTCCTGCCACTTCACCTTCAGCAGTTTTCGCAGGACTTGGTTTGTCTTGAGCAGTTGCTGCCAAGGCAAAGAAAATACTTAGCGAAAAAGCGAGTACTAGTTTTTGTAATTTCATGAGTATCTATTTAGTTTTTAGTAAAGCCTTCTCATCGTTCTTCAGGCTAAGGAATTAACCTCCCAGGTGAAGAATAGTTTAATTATTTTGATTTAAAGGGGATTAAATGTTTACCCAGGCCTGCTTCTTGTTACTCTCCACGATGCGCTCACCAATCAGCAATTCACGCCAGCCATCTGCGAAGGTTGGGAACGTAGGGTGCTCCGGTTGCTTACCCGCTGCGATTGCTGCATACACTTCTTTGAAAAGTTGCTTGGAAGTATCTGGAAAGCCTTCGGTGTGTCCGCCAGGGAAACTTACCAAAGAACTTACTTCCCGATGGACTAGGGAAGGGTCTTTCATCAGTTGTTCGTTGGCCTTTTCACGCTTGCCAATCCACAATTCATTTGGACGTTCTGAATTGAATTCAAAAGCGGATACTGAGCCTGCGATTTCAATATTGAGTCTGTTCTTACGTCCTGCATTTACTTGGGATACGGTGATCGAACCCTTGGAACCGTTGTCAAAACGAAGAAGTACCGTAGCATGATCTTCCGTGTTGATGGGCACCTCTTGGTAATCAGCGGGTGTCAGAATCTTGCCCGAGTACGTTTCAATTGCTTTGAGCGGCTTCAATCTGGTCTTATGGACTGTAGAGAAATCAGCCATTACTTGAGTGATCTTCAATCCGGTCACGTATTCTGTAATATCCAATAAGTGGGAACCAATGTCTGCAATGGCTCTAGAATCTCCAGATTTGTCTGGTTCCAGTCTCCAGTTGTAATCTGTCTGTAGGAAAAGCCAATCCTGTAGGTAAGAGCCCATGATTGAATACACTTCTCCCAATTCTCCTTTTTCACGCATCACTTTCATTTGCCTTACCATAGGGTAGTAGCGTAGGTTGAAGTGTACGGCATTTACTAAACCGGTGGTTTTGGCAATTTTGACCAAGTCTTCAGCTTCTTGGAGGCTGATGGCCAATGGCTTTTCGCAAATCACATGCTTCTCAGCCTCTAATACTGCCTTGGCTTGGCTGTAGTGTAGGAAATTGGGGGTACAGATATGGACTACATCGATATCATCTTGTTTGAGCATATCAGCAAAAACATAAGCTCTTGGAATGCCCAATTGCTTGGCTTTTTCATCTGCAAGGGCTTGGTTTACTTCTACCAAGGCTACAACTTCTACATTAGGAATTCTTCTCAGTGCTTCTAGGTGTGCAGGACCAATAAATCCAGTTCCGACTATGGCTGCTTTGATGGTTTGAGACATTTGTTTCAGGTTTGGGTAAAAAAGATAACCGAAGTTAAAAAAAATCTATCCGCAACAAAATGAGATTTTTTTCAAGGATTGTTCTCAAGGCACGCCGAAACCAAAATTAATCCCAGTGCTGATCAAATTTGGACCTGTTGCAATTCAACCTTTCTTTTTTCCTTTTCACAAAATTGTATGGTTTTTACAACCCTTTTTTAGTAGTTTAAAAGCCTAAAAACAAACCAGATATGGCAAATTTTACACTAAAAGTAAACGGAACCACGCACCAAGTAGAAGTGGAAGACGATACCCCGTTACTTTGGGTTCTACGGGATCAGTTAAACCTTGTGGGAACTAAGTTTTCCTGTGGGATAGCCCAATGCGGTGCATGCACTGTTCATGTGAACGGAAATGCTACCTTCTCCTGTGTGACACCAGTTTCTAGCATTGGAAATTCAGAGGTGACAACCATTGAAGGGCTTTCAAAGGACGGGGATCATCCGGTACAGAAGGCTTGGGATGAGGTAGATGTGGCTCAATGTGGGTATTGCCAGGCAGGTCAAATCATGAATGCTGCAGCTTTTTTAGAGCAAAATCCATCTCCGACATTGGAAGAAATTGACAATGCGATGAACCGAAACATCTGTCGCTGTGGTACCTATCATAAAATTAGAGAGGCCGTAGCTCTAGCCGCTAAATCCAAATAACTATGAAAACACAGACAGGAACAAGTAGACGGGATTTCTTGAAAATCGCAGGAACTACTGCAGGTGGATTGTTTATTGGCTTCAATTGGTTTAGTTGCGACTCTCCAAAAATGGAGGTGCTGAGCATTGAGCAAATTTTGGCTCAAGCCAAGTCCTTCAATAGTTTTCTATCCATCTCACCAACTGGAGATGTGGTCATTTTTTCCCCTAACCCTGAATTAGGTCAAAACATCAAAACCTCTTTTCCATTGGTGGTTGCTGAAGAGTTGGAGGCAGATTGGGGAAAGGTGCGGGTAGTTCAAGCTAATTTGGATCCTGAAAAATACGAACGACAGTTGACTGGTGGCTCTGGAGCCATGCCGCATAGTTGGGAAAGACTTCGAAAAGCAGGGGCAACTGCCAAATTCGTTTTGGTGGCAGCCGCCGCACAAACTTGGAAAGTTCCTGCTTCAGAAATTACGGTTTCCAAAGGTACGATTAGCCACGAGGGATCGGGTAAAAAAGGGCATTTTGGAGAATTTGTGGCGGTCGCTGCTACGCTTACTGCGCCTGAGGAGGTTGCACTTAAGGATAAAAAAGACTTTACCATCATTGGTACACCAGTCAAAAATGTGGATGCCAAGGACATGTATACAGGGAAGCCCATGTATGGTCTAGATTTCCAGCGAGAAGGAATGCAATACGCCATGATTCAACGTGCTCCATTTGGAATGAAACTAGTGTCTGTTGACGATAGTGCAGCACGTGCGGTAACTGGAGTCACCAACGTGGTTACTTTTGGTTCCAATGTGGCGGTGGTAGGAACCTCTACTTGGCCACTGTTGAAGGCCAAAAAGTTATTAAAAGTGAATTATGAACCCGATGGGGTAGTGGAGAGTTCCACAGACCACGATCGCTTGTTTACCGAATTGATGGCCAAGGGTAAGGCAGAGGTGAAACGCAAGGATGGGGATGTCGCGTCAGCATTCAAGTCTGCTGCAAAAATTGTAACTGCTGAATACCAGTGCCCATTCTTGGCGCATTCTCCTATGGAACCGGAAAACTTCTTCGCACATGTGCAAGGGGATAAAGTGGAACTTGTAGGACCTACACAAACACCAGATCGTGCACGTCAGGAAACTGCAGCATTGCTTGGAATTCCACCTGAAAATGTGTCAGTCGCCATCACGCGTTTGGGAGGAGGATTTGGAAGAAGACTTCGCGCGGATTATGTAGTCGAGGCAGTAGAAGTATCTAGAGCCATTCAAGCCCCAGTAAAAGTAACCTGGAGCCGGGAGGATGAATTGACAGGTGGAGCATACCGTCCCGCTGTCCGATATAAATTTGAAGCCGCCTTGGATGCTGCTGGTACGCTTGTAGGATACAAACTGCGGGGAGTCGGCATGAATGCTGGCAATACCACCCGAGAGGGTAATTTTCCTTCTGGAGCAGTTGACCATGTACTAATTGAAACCATTGAACATGCTTCGAGCATCACCACCAATGCCTGGCGAGCACCCATTACTAATTTCTTGGCTTATGCTGAGCAAAGCTTCCTAGATGAAGTTGCTTTAGCTGTGGGTAAGGATCCTGTTGATTTCCGTTTGGAACTATTGAATCGTGCCAAAACCAACCCAGTGGGAGAGTTGGGCTACGATGTGGATCGTATGCTAGGAGTGGTGAAAATGGCGAAGGATAAGTCCAATTGGGGCAAAAATCCTTCGGTAAAACAAGGATTCAGCGTCTACTTCTCTCATAAATCCTATGTGGCTCAAGTGGCTGACATTGAAGTAGCTGGGGGTGTACCTACCCTGAAGAAAATTACTGCAGTGACGGATTGCGGCTTGGTCGTGAATCCTACCGGCGCCAATCACCAAGTTCGTGGCGGGATTGTAGATGGTATGGGGCATGCGATGTACACCAACCTGACCTTTGAAGCAGGGGTGCCTAAGCAGCGAAACTTTGATAGCTATAGATTGATTCGGTTAAAAGAAGTTCCTGAAATCGAAACTCACTTCGTGGATTCTGGATTTGATCCAACTGGATTGGGTGAGCCAGCGCTACCACCTACAGGCGGGGCGATTGCCAATGCGATTTTTG
>JACCDK011609830.1_pt1 | contig 11312 bp, 11 predicted proteins | sample 7445871 | NCBI WGS metagenome assembly JACCDK01 (sample SAMN15323436, study PRJNA562643) | freshwater metagenome | isolation source: river surface water | place: USA:Blue River Watershed | collected 2017-08-15
ATACACCTCAACAGGCAAAAATATATACATTATTAATAATAAAAATAAAAATGACTTTAAATTAAAAAAATATATACTATTTTATATAATGGAAGAAAAATATTTATGTTTTTTTTATTTAATAATAATATTAGTATTACTTTTTTTAATAATTAATAAATACAATAAATCAGAAAATTTTGAATATTCTTATGATTTCAAACAATATATTCCTAGAACAAATATAACATATGACATTAATGACAATACTGGTTATTATTATGAATATTTATCCAGAAGAGATAATACTCTAAAACTAGTTTATTTTGATAAATATGGTACTATATTACGAAATAATCCTGCTTTTATACAATCTACAATTGAAGGAAGAATAATTTTAAGAACAGAAGGTAACCTTTATAATAATGATAATATAATCTATAATATATTAGAAGTAGGAGATGATGTTTTTTCTAATATGGCATTTGAAAACAGTAGTTCATGGAGATATAGAGATTCATTCAAGTTAAGTATTACTGGTAGTAAACTAAAACGTATAGGAAATAATACATTTAAAAATACAAAATTAGAAGATTTATATTTAAATGATAGTGTTGAAAGTATTGGCAATAATGCATTTGAAAATACTAATATGACTAAACTATATATAGGACCATCAAGTGAATTAAACACAATTGGCAATAATGCATTTAATGGAACTAGAATTAAATATTTAAATATACCTAAGAAAATAACTAATATAGGTACCAATATAGTAGGTCCTCAAATATTATTAGTAAACTTTGAAGGAAGTAAACCATCTAATTTATCTAATAAAACATTTAATACTGGTAATAATAAAATAATTGCATTATATAACGATAATAATTCAACTTGGAAAAATACTAATATATCCAATTTAATTTTAATAAAAAGATCTGACTATAATAAATATTTAAATATACTCAAATTTACACCTGAAACTACTCCTGGTTCTAATTCAGTAACTATAACAGGTCGCACAGATCCAATTGAACCAGCTACTCCTCCCAAGTCTGGATTTGCGAAATTCGCATATGAGTTATCACATAGTATTAAAATATATGATATTATAGATTATAATTACAATGGTTATGAAGTAAAAATAATAGGAGAAAGTGCATTTTATAATAGTTCATATATTAATATTGAATTACCAAAATCTATTGAGAGAATTTATAATTATGCTTTTGCTAAATCAAATTTAATAGTAATAACATTTAATACTCCTAGTAATTTAACTACAATAGGTCAGTTTGCATTCGCGCAGTCAATGTTAAAAAAAATAAAAATACCAGATAGCGTGACTGAAATATTAAAAGGTGCATTTAATTCATCTACTTTAATGGAAGTTACTATAAATAAAACTAGTCAATTAAAAACTATAGAAGATGATGTATTTTCTAATACTAAAATAACTAGTTTAGAACTACCAGAAACAGTAAGAACATTTGGTATAATAAGAAATATTCCATCATTAAAACAAATTATATTTAATGGTCCTAAACCAAGCATGCCTTTAAATGTAGTATTAAATTTAGGAGTTGGTGTTAAAATTATTTATAAGGCTGCATTTGATAGTTCATGGAGAGGTACATCAATACCAAATGCAATAATAATAAAACAATAATTATTTTTGAGTTAATGCAACTAATTTATAAACGAGTACTTTATATTTATCTGGTTCATCTTTCCACATTTTAGAATATTCTATATTTGCTGGTGATTCAAAATTAGGTTCTGATAACATACTGATAATACTCATCATGATACTATCAACACCATGACTAGGGTTCCATCGTTCATAATCTTTTTCATAATTATATACATCTCTTCCTTGATGCAAAATGGAAATACATACTTCTCCTGTACGATGAATATTTGGATGAATAATATTATTGAATTTAACTTTAGGTGGTTCAATTGGATAATTTTGTGGAAACATTATTTGTCCATCAAACATACCACCTTCATAATGGGTTTCTGATGGACCAATCAAGATAAAATCCCAAATCAAAAAATTATTTTCTTGAGGTTTAATACTATAAAAATAATTTGGTTCTTTATTGATTTGTTTTAGTTCTGATGCTAAACGTTTGAATGCCATTAATAATGATTATTTATATTAATAAAATAATTAATCAATTTTTATTTTAGATGTCTATTTATGTGTTCCTAATAATCTATCCATAAATATATCTATTCCAAAATTATATTTAAAATAGCCTTTGGTGTTATGATGATAATCATGGAATTCTGAAAAGTTTTTCGTATTAGAATGAGCTACACACATACCATTAAATACAGAAAATGTAAGCCATAAATGTGAATTATAAGTATTTGCACCTAATAAAACTAATGGTCCAAATATTGGAATAACTATCGCACAATAAAATTCAACCGGAGACATATAAAATGAACCAATTCCTACTGGACTAATTAATTCATGATGTCTCTTATGGAAATAAAATAAATATTTATTATGTAATAATCTATGAACTGTATAAAACATTATATCAACCAATAATGGCATAGCTAAATATTTACCATACAATGGTAAACCACTTAATAAATGATAATTTGGATTTTGTAATAATTTATCAAATAAATAAATAGCAGGTATTGATAATAAAAATACATTAAGAAACACATTTGATATTATTTTATTATAAATTTTATCTAATTCCAAATGAGATTTCTGTTTGATTTTATTATCATATCCATTTTTATTATAATCATTATTCATCGTATATATTCCAAAAATTAAAAAAGATGTTATTAAATTTAGATAATAATATATCATTATAATATTATCTAAATTAATTACCAATAAATTCAACTAATTCATCTAATTTTTAAGGCGAATATTTTGCAGTATATTAATTATCAATTGTATCAAAGAATTGATTATATTTATTCATTAATTTATTATTTAAACTATAAATACAATATTCATTTTTATTTATTTGTTTCATTTGTACTAAAAATAAATCAATATCAAATAAATTCTTTATCACAGTTATAAATAATAGATAAATATTATAATATTCAAAATTATCATATTTATTTGTTCTAATTTCTAATATTCTTTTAACATAATCTAAATTATCATTAATCCATGTATTCTCAATGATGGTCGATGTATTTTTACTTATTATATCCTTATTTAATTCATTAAAATTATTAATATTTAATGATTCCATTAATTTTTTACAAATATTTATTTTTTTAATTTGACTATTATACATTTTATCTTCAGGGTAATCATTTGATAAATATATATATAAATTAAATGCTTTTAATAATTTTTTTTCATCATTAAAAATATTATTCTCAAATTCATTTAGATTATTTCTATTTAAATTTAAAAAATCTTTGATATTAACAATTAATTCTTCTTTTTTATATAATAATGCTTGTTTCCAATCAAATTTTTTAATATCTTTATTATTATTATTTCTAATATTAACACAATTAAAATTATTTATATAAAATATTTCTCTTTCTAATAATTCATCATCAGTTGTATTTTCTAATTTTTCAACTAAATCAATTTTAATATAATCAACTCCATATTCATCAAATATTTTAAATGATGCACAATTATTAGAAGAGCCAATTTTATATAATCTATATTGCTTAATATGAGAACTTAATCTGCAATAAATATTATTTTTTGTTAATCCATAATAATTTAATTTGTTATCTGGTGAATAAATTTTATAAATGTAGCCATTCATTATATATTATTTATAAATATTTTTTAAATAATATAGGGGTCCATTAATAATTAATCAATAAATTCATCATAATTTAATCCGGTGAAATTTGCCAATAGGATAATTCTCATAATATATTAAGACGCATTTTTCATCCTCTTAAAGCTAACTATATTAATCAATAAATTATACCAAATCATCTATGTTTTTTAAAGTTCATATTTGCCGGAAAGCATTCTTCAAGTTATATATAATGTCGCAAAAAAGAACCAATAAAAGACACCTATTTTAGTCAATAAATTCTATAATTTCATCTAATTTTTTTATAATAGATTTATGTTGATTTAATATATTTATATTCATTTCATAATAATTATATTTAATATTCTTAATTTTTATAAATTTACTAATAAATAAATCCCCATCAAATAAATTCTTCAAAATGGTTATCAATAAAATATAAATATTATAATAAGTAAAAGTATCATACTTCTTGGTTCGAATTTCAAAAGTCTTTTTAATAATACTAATATTTTCATCCAACCATTTATTTTCAATTGTTTGACCAAAATTTTTAGTTAATTATTTGGTCATATTAGATAATTCATTTATATTTAAAACCTTCAAAAGTTCCTTGCAGATTTTTATTTTAGTATATTTATTTTTAATTGTTTCAATATATAAATTATTAACTATTTATTTACATATTTTATCATCAATATCCCCATTTAAATATATCCGTAAATTAAAATGTTTTTCCAAAAATTTATCATCACTCGTTAGCCTTTTTTCAAAGTCATTCATTTTAGCTTTATTAAAATTTAATAATGATACAATTCTATCTCTAATTTCCATCTTAGTTTTTAATTTAACATCTAAACTTGTTCCCTTAATATCATTATTATATTCAATAGTATATCCTTTATTTTTCATTAAATCAATTAAATATTCTTTAATATTGGTTTTCAACATAGCATCCATAAATTTATAATTGTAATACATAATACGATATGCTTTATCATCAATATCAATATAATTTTCATAATTAGGTAACACTGCTCCAAAATTCTTTTCATATAATTCTGTTTCTTTAATAACATCTTCAACAGATTTATATTTCAAATGGAATTCTTTTTGCATACAATATACATGAACTTTATTTTGTTTTCTTGGTCTGCTTATCATTTGATATATATTTAGTGGATTTAAATGATTTTTATAAACAAAACAAAAAACATCAACTGTCTGTTCGCTAAAATCAATACCATAAATAATACTTGGTGAATAAAATACAAATTTATTAATCCATGTACTTGTATCAATCAATCCATAATTTTGTTTTGATGAATATATTAACCATTCTTTTTTATCTCCAAATTTTGATAAATAATTAATAATATTTGTCATTTGAGTTAAACTGTCAAAACATGCAACAAAATAATGGTTATCTTTAATATATTGTTCCATTAAATCTATCATTATTTGAGGACATTCATAATAAATAGCAGTTATGTCATTTTTATTCATTATTGTATTGTAATAAATAACATATTCTCTATTATCAATTTCTTGTAAAAATTTAATATTCCAATCACTTAAATCAGCATCTAATCCAATAACATAATCAACACTTTTAATTATTTCTATTAAATATAAATAAACATCTTTTCTTTTTTTATCTAATGTTGGCGATCTAAGATGGCTTAATAATGAATTTATTTCATCCATAATAAGAATACCATTCTTAAATAATTTATAACTACATTTAGTTAAACTCTCTAATTGAATAACAAGTCTGTTTTCTTTCTTAAAATCTCCAATAACTTTATAAAATTCTAAATCTAAATCTTTCATGTGTTCTCCTGCTAGATTTACACGAGATGTTATTGATATAATATTATTTTTATTAATTTTATCAATTAATAATTTTAATGTTGTTGTTTTACCTGTACCTGTAGGTGATTTAAGAAAGATAAATTTATGTTTCAATAATTCATCTACATTCTTAATATTTATATATTGTTCTTCAACAGTTATTATATTACTATGATTAGTTGGATTAAATATAAATGATTGATAATCATAAAATGGTAATATATAATAATTTATATCTGCTAATTTAAATAAATAATTAATATCATTCATTGGTTCTAAATCCAGAAAAATCTTTTTATTTTTTGATTTATTATATTTTGATGAAGTCTTGGAAAAGTTTTCATATAACTCATATACTTTGTTTTTATCATCTATACCTAAATATAAATCTTTTAAACAAAAAACAATTGATAACCATTTAATATATTCAGAAGATAATTCTTTTAATTTATCTAATGCTTTTGCTATTTTATCAAAATCAACATTAATATATTTATAGTTTCTTTCTATTAATATGCAAAGCGTTTTTCTATTAGATGGTTTAACATTAATATCTTTTATTTTATATTCTAATGGTGGTTTATTAACATAACAAATACATGTATCTAAAAATAATAAATAATCATCATATGGTTTATAATAATGTCTGCTATCAAAATATATTAATTTATTATCTTTACCTAATTTAGAACAATACATCATACGAAAACATCCAATTCGATAAACTGCTTGATCTACATAATCTATATCATTCATAAAATATTTCATCTCATAAATATTATTAAAAACAATATTTGGATAAATGATATGTAATGATAATTTATTTAATGTATCACTAATAAGAATAATAGATGGCGTATCATTAATTTTAAATGATTGATATATTTTAATGCTTAATTTAGATAATATGTTACCTAATATATAATTAGCATATTTATCTCTTTCTAATTCATTATTAAATTTTTTATCTTCATCAATATCAATATATAATTTAATTGATTTAGCAAATGTATTATCTTCATAAAAATGTGAAGTGGAATTATTTATTATATTGTATATATTATTATAACTATTAAAAACAAAGTTCTTAGCTCCATTGATATTTACATCAAATGCGAACAACTGTTCATCTGTTGGATTATTTGGTTTCTTATGAAAAATGTTTGATAATTTTTCCATATTATAAAAAAATTAGATATTTTATTTTCCATTTTTTACGGATGAAAAAAATGTTAAATATTTATATAATAAAAAGTCTCACATTTAATTAAATCATTATCTGTTTTTATTTTCATAGTAGCACTATTTATTTTAATATTCATGTCTTTCATTACATATTTGACTAATGATAAATATACTCGTTTGACTTCTATAGTAGTATTATTAAAACAAGACCATCGTGAACATAAGAAAAATTTTTTAATATCTGGTATTAATTCAAGTATTTGATTTTGTAGTTCTATATTTTCATCCATTTTTTTTAATGAAATCATATTATTTTCTTTAGATATTCCTAATATATTGAACATCTTTTGTAATAATTCATTTCGTTCATTAGTATAATTTTGTATGGTTTTAGGCATATTATATTAATATAAAATATATTTTTTGTTTTAAGATGAAACCATATATAAAAAATTGATTTATAATTATGATAACTAAATTCGTTATTATAATTAATGGCTTCTATTTTTGAACAACAACTTATTAAAAAAAATAATTGGCTACCAATTATAAATTATTTATCAGCAATTGATAAAGGAGATTTAGCTGCAATGTATAATTTAGGATTATATTATACAAGCATTGAGAAAGATTATGATTTAATGAAAAAATATTGGTTGATGGCAATTGATAAAGGTCATTTTCCTGCAATGAATTCATTAGGAATATATTATAAACACATTGAGAAAGATTACGATTTAATGAAAAAATATTATTTGATGGCAATTGATAAAGGTCATGTAGATGCAATGTATAATTTAGGAATATATTATAAAAACATTGAGAAAGATTATGATTTAATGGAAAAATATTATTTGATGGCAATTGATAAAGGTCATGTAGATGCAATGTATTATTTAGGATTATATTATGAAAATATTAAGAAAGATAATAATTTAATAATAAAATATTATTTGATGGCAATTGATAAAGGTCATGTAGATGCAATGTATGATTTAGGATTATATTATAAATTCATTGAGAAAGATTATGATTTAATGAAAAAATATTTGTTGATGGCAATTGATAAAGGTCATGTAGATGCAATGCATTCATTAGGAGTAGATTATATTGAGAAAGATTATGATTTAATGAAAAAATATTTGTTGATGGCAATTGATAAAGGTCATGTTCCTGCAATGTATGAGTTAGGATTATATTATAAAACCATTGAAGAACCAGATGGTTATAATTATGATTTAATGAAAAAATATTATTTGATGGCAATTGATAAAGGTTGTTTTGATTCTTTGGTTAAAATAGTAGATTATTATAAAGAAATTGAAAAGAATGATGAATTAATGGAAAAATATTATTCAATGGCTATTGATAAATATAAAACTCAATTAAAATGTATATCAAATGATGATTGTATTGTTTGCTATGATAAGAAAGATATATATCAAAATAAATGTGGAAATCATGGAGTATGTATTGACTGTCATTATCATCTAGTACATGTTGAAATTAAATCGCAATGTCCTATGTGTCGCCAGTAATAAATACATTCCATCTAGAACAAACAAAATATTTTTTGTAAAATAATTTATATTTCAATAATATATGCAGTATCAATTTCACAAATATTTTCACTTAATTTGCGTGTAATTATCTTTGATTTTATATTAATATCCATTGATTTTAGCACTGATTTAATTAATGATAAATAACTGCGTTTAAAATCAGTATGTTGATTACTAAAATAAGACCATCTAGAACATAAGAAATATTTTTTAATATCTGGAATTAATTCAAGTATTTTATTTTGTAGTTCTATATTTTCATCCATTTTTTTTAATGAAATCATATTATTTTCTTTAGATATTCCTAATATATTGATAATCTTTTGCAATAATTCATTTCTCTCATTAGTATAATTTTGTATAGTTTTTGGCATATTATAATATTACTATAAAATATATTTTTAAATCTTCAAGGATATAAACTAAAATCGTTCTTTTCTACCATTTAATTTGTTCTATATTTCGTTCCTCTAAATGTTCGTTAATTCTCTTAAAAACACCACATCCAAAAAACCCATTATGGGCACTTAATGGCGATGGGTGGACTGTGTTAAAGATCCTATGTCTGGATAAATCTATTTGAACTACTTTTTGTAGCGCGTATCCGCCCATCAATAAAAACACACAATGGTTATTATTTTCTGAAAACCAATCAATTATTTTATCTGTAAATTTACTCCATAATTTAGCATGAGAATTAGAAGCACCCTTATTAACCGTCAAAGCGCAATTTAATAACAACATTCTTTCTTTCTTAGCCCAGTTTTTTAATAATCCATGTTTTGGAATATCATAATCAGGATAACAGTTCTTAATTTCTTTACGAATATTTTGTAAAGATGGTGGAATTAATCGATGACATTTGGGAACTGAAAAGCATAATCCCATTGCTTGTGGCTTATTTTTCTCTTCATTAATATATGGGTCTTGAGCTATAATAGTAATTTTAATATCCTTTGGCCCGTGATAATAAAATGCTCGAAATATATCCTGCCGATGTGGATAAATAGTATTCTTTTCTGCTATCTCATTTAATTTATCTAATATTTCAACTAATTCATATTTATTAGCTTCAAAAAATGGCATCCACTCAGGATGAATTCTTTTAGTTACTTTATCATAATTATAATAACAGTTTGACATTATAATTATAATAATTAATTATTATTTAAATAAATCAATATTTTTTTTGAAATTTCAATGATAAATCAAATTTTATGATACTTGTGGATCACTCCGCCGAATATGCTCCCGGTAAAGCTGAAGCAAGTTTGCATTTCGCAACATTGGAGAAACATACCAATGGTTGAGCATATTAGCCGGAAGATGGACATACTCCAGCCGTTCAGTATTTGGTTGAAACTGCAGAATGTGGTGAGTAAAGATAATTACTGTTATCATTTCCTCAAATGTATCAACTGTAATTTGATTAAAATAGCCATTGTGGGCTGCAATGGAACACATAATTGTAACATATCCAGATGCACCCTCTTCTGGCTTAAACAAGATAACATTGCCTAAATGAGTAGAGTTAGCATTAACTACATCAATCACAACATGTCGAGCAGTGTAATCATTTCGGTCAGTTGGTAGCGGTCGGATAGTGTAGTTATTAGGAAGATTATAATTGGACAGAATAGAGTGTAGCTCAGTAGCGAAATTAACAGCGTTGTTGATAGCACTACGCAAATTACGATTATTATTAGTATTACGATTACGATTATTATAGTTATTACTGGTATTGGAATTGGGATCCATACTATTTATTATACAATCAATAATATTAATATATTTCAATTTTTATTTAGGATATAAATTTACAAAGTAAATTTATATTCTAATTAATAATAAACCAAAGGTTATTAATTGCGTGGACGTTACTATAAAAAAATAGCTTTGCTATATTTTTATAACGTCCCACGATATTTCAATTTTTATTCTAATTAATAATAAACCAAAGGTTATTAATTGCGTGGACATTTTATAACGTCCCACGATATTTCAATTTTTATGATAGCGTTGACGTGTAAACTCAATTTTTATATTACTAAATCCATACTAATAACGAAACCGCCATTATTTTTAACTATATTGTATATTTTACAATTATTAATCGAATGTAATATTATATCTTTAATAACTTCTGCATATAATGGGTATTCTTTTATTAATTCTTTGGTTATTTTTCTGATATAAATATTCTTGTTATTTAGATGGTCAATTATATATGTTATTGTTGGTTGCTGATGTGTTATATTGGAAATTGCTAATGAATAAATTTTAACTTCAATTGGCATTATAATAATAATATAAATATAATTCTATAAAGATTTTGATTTTGATTTTTAGGAAGAAAATTTCACCATCCTCATGAATGGTATATACATATATTAACATTACAGAATACTAAATAATCATTTTAATAATAAAAAATAATATTAATATTCTTACAACATGCTAATATATATATTGTATATAACGGAAGATATCGTCTTATATACTCATAATTGTGTTATGCGTAATACCCTATTATACATCTATATTATTATTAATTTTTGTGTTCCACGTTTTATTTACAATATTTCGTTTATTGTATGATAATGCATTTAATTGTTCGTGATAAATTTTACGATGAGCATGATTACCATTTATACTAAAAATGGAAGATATACAGGAGGATATGTATATACAATATTCATATAATAATAAAATTCACGTTTTAAAAAAATTATTGATAATTATTAATATCAGGATTCAAATTAACAAGACGAATATGAGGAGGAACACACCAATGGTCTAGCAAAGGATTAGGAATTCGAATATAATCCAATGCAGCATTATTGTCATTATCAGGTTGAAACTGCAAAATGTGTTGACAAAATGAAATTACTTGATACATTTCTGCGTATGAATTTACATTTATTTCATTAAAAAATCCATTAAAACGGTCAAT
>JACCDK010469218.1_pt1 | contig 11308 bp, 8 predicted proteins | sample 7445871 | NCBI WGS metagenome assembly JACCDK01 (sample SAMN15323436, study PRJNA562643) | freshwater metagenome | isolation source: river surface water | place: USA:Blue River Watershed | collected 2017-08-15
CGCACGAAGAATTTGTATTTGAAAATGATTAGAATGCTTTGTTCAAAAACTACTTTTGAACAAGCGGAGACTACACTTAAATCCAACAGACCTCATATCTTAGAAAGTGCTAATGAAAAAGTAGTAGCAGAATTAGAAGAGAAAGGGAATACCTATACAATAATTATACAAAAAAATGAGGAGCGCTTTTTTGATACCTCTTGTAACTGTTTGAGTGAAACAGAATACCCGCTTTGTATACATAAGACCATATTGTTACTACAGTTATTCCAATTAAAAGGAGCAGATTATTTTGATACCATTAGAAATTGGGACAGGGAGAAGAATAAATTATTAGCACTATATGGCTATTCTTTGGATGATTATATCGAAGACAAGTTTGAATTTACCTATCATGATGGTAAGCCTTACTTAAAGGTATTAGATGAGCGCATTCAAAAAGTGAATGCAGGTCCAGTTACTGCCATGCGTAAAATTCCTAAGTCCAACGATTGGGATATAGAACAAGAGGAAGCAACTGGGGATAATAAGATCGCCAAAACGATTGAGCGCTATGGGTTGGTGATTCAGCAAAATACCAATGAGTATCCTTTTTTAACCTTAAGTATTGTAAGAGGCGAAGTGAATGAAGAAGGCACCACCTTTGTAGGCAAGGTTGAAAAAATTGATTTGCCAAAATTTGTAACACCGGATGAGATCAAAGAAGAGGACAGAAATTTATTACAAACCGTTAGAAAATTACAATCCTCGGAGCTCACTAAATATTTAAATAAGAACTCTCCCTTTATGGGGATTTGGGATACCATCTTGCATGCCGAAGATGCAAGTCTACCAATGGAGACGAAGGAGTTGATTCAGGAATACATGCATCCGAAATTGGAAAAATTGTGGAGAGACATTTCTGAGCATCCATTTAATTTTCATTTGCCTGCGAATAAACCATTTACGACAGCCAATTTACAAAAAGCGGAGTTGGTATTTAACGCAATTCAACCCAGCTTTAAAGTAGAAAAAGAAGCTGACCGCTATATTATTTATGCTCAGGTAAATCTTCCGGAAGGGAAAATCGCCTTGGACGAGAATCATGCCAAGTCTCATTATATTTTCCAATACCATCATCAATTTTTTACTTGGAAAAATAGAGAAGATTTAAAATGGATAGAGGCATTCATGCCAACCGGCTTTAATGAAATTGAATTAGAGCAATGGCCGGATTATTTGCAATCTACCTTATTGCCATTATCTAAATTATATGCGGTAGAATTAGGCAATGTGAAGCAGGAAAAATTGAGAGGGGTAAAACCACAATTACAAATACTGTTGAAAGAGGACAGGGACTTTTTATTGTTTGAACCTATTTATACCTATAAAGATATTGTAGTAACAAAAGACGATGGCCCTTCTGTAATACAACAACAAGGTGAAAAAATTATTATTCTAGAAAGAGATTTAGCTGCAGAAAGAAGCTTAATGGGGGTAATTGAACAATTGCACTCTGGATTTGTGCGCCCAAATGAAGGGAATGTATTGGCATTAAAAGGCGCAGAAGTATTAAAAAACAATTGGTTTTTCCTATTCATCGATACGTTGAAAGAAAAGCAAATACCATTGTTTGGATCAGAAAATTTAAAGCAGTTTAAATTTAATACCGCAAAACCTGCTACCAAATTATATATTAGTAGCAATACAGATTGGTTTGATGCTAAAGTTGAAATTTCATTTGGAGATCAAAAAGTGTCCGTCCAAGATATTAAAAACATGTTGTCTAATAAACAACAATTCGTGCCTTTAAAAGATGGTAGTTTAGGTGTATTGCCTGAGCAATGGTTGAACAAGTATTCCTTATTGTTTAAAGTGGGTGAGGGAAAAACAGACAACTTAAAGCTTAGCAAGTATCATTTTTCTATTCTAGATGAATTGTACGAGCAAAGAGATGAAGAAGAATTGATCTTCCAATTAGAGGGAAAATATGAGAAGATAAGGGAGAAATATTCAATTGCCGACGTGCCTCCTCCAGCACACTTAACTCCTATTTTACGCCCGTATCAAATAAGCGGCTTCCAGTGGTTGAATTATTTGCATGATGTACAGTGGGGTGGTATTTTGGCAGATGATATGGGATTGGGTAAAACCATTCAAACCCTCTCTTTCTTACAACATTTAAAAGAAAAGAATGGCAAGCTTACTGCTTTAGTAGTTTGTCCAACCACTCTTTTATATAACTGGCAAAATGAATTGAAAAAATTTACGCCTAGCTTAAGTTTTCGAATTCATCACGGCGGCACTAGAAGTAAAAATCAATTGTTCTCAGATCCAGTGGAAGTGATTATTACTACTTATGGCACTTTAAGAAGTGATATTAAGATATTCTCAGAAGTATTATTTGATTATGTGATTTTAGATGAAAGTCAGGCAATAAAAAATCCTTCAAGTAAAGTGACCAAGGCTGCCTGTTTATTAAAAGCTACCAATAAATTATGTTTGAGTGGTACACCATTGCAAAACAATACATTTGATATATATGCTCAAATGAATTTCCTAAACCCGGGTATGCTAGGTACGGTGGAATATTTTAAGCATAATTTTTCTATGCCTATTGATAAGTTTGACGAAAAGGAGCAGAAAGAACATTTGAGAAAATTTGTATTCCCATTCATTTTGCGACGAACCAAAGAACAGGTGGCTAAGGATTTGCCAGAAAAACAAGAAATGGTATTGTATTGCGAGATGGGTACAGCGCAAAGAAAAATTTATGAAGCGTATAGAAATGATTATCGTGATAAGTTAATTGGTATGGTAGAGGAAAAGGGGATTCAAAAATCTCAATTATCCATTTTACAAGGCTTAATGAAACTACGTCAAATTTGTGATAGCCCAGCTATTATTAAAGACGAGGCTTATCCAAATGAATCTGTTAAACTCACTGAATTAACACGTGAAATTACCGAGAATATTGGGGATCATAAGGCCTTGGTGTTTTCTCAGTTCTTAGGTATGTTGGGTTTAATTAAAGAAGAGCTAACAAAACTAGGAATTGATTACGAATATTTTGACGGAGGTAGTACCATACAAGAAAGAGAAAAAGCGATTGAACGTTTTCAAAATGATCCAAAATGTAGGGTATTCTTAATCTCTTTAAAAGCGGGAGGCGTAGGACTGAATTTGACTGCTGCAGATTATGTTTACATTGTTGATCCATGGTGGAACCCAGCGGTAGAACAACAAGCTATTGATAGAACCCATCGTATTGGACAAACCAAAAATATATTTGCGTATCGAATGATTTGTAATGATACGGTAGAAGATAAAATCTTAAAATTACAAGATCGAAAAAGATCTTTGGCCAAGGAACTTATTTCAGATGAAGAAGGCTTCGTGAAGTCCTTGACCAAAGATGATATTGCGTATTTATTCAGTTAGTAAACTGGAATGCTTCAACGCAATTATTGCTTTACAGATCGAATTATTTAATTTCTGCCGCTGCAATCAATGCTTTTGGATTTTTCAAAAATTCATCCTTGCATTCCTTTGAGCAAAAACCCAATACTTTGTTATCATAGTGAGCGGTATCACTAATGCCAGCTGTAACCGGCATGCCACAGGTTGGATCTTTTTTGTTATTCACTAAACTAACATCATAGTTATTGGTAGCTAGGGAATCTATTGCCATTGCGGCAGCAGAATCTATCGCAGCTGCTTCGGTGGTGGAAGTATCTGCCTTTGGGTTATCGCAAGCGGCAAATAGCATACAGATACAGATCAAAGTGGTGCCAAGGATTTTTTTCATATTGTTGATTTTAGTTAGTATTTCAAAAATACGAAGGCAAATGGGCATTTTAAAACTAACAACTATTAATTTACGACCCAATCTTCCCCTTTAATGCCTTTCAGATCAAATTATAGCTTGCATTGGGGCTAATTTGTTTATTTATTAAGTATTTTTACAGCCTAGATCCTAATTGTAGGAATTAAACATGAAACAGGAACCATTACATATCTTATCGACGCGTGCTAATTTTGCACCGGTCCCTGTATTGAACAGCCCCATCAGGTTGCCGCTTGCGGTTAGATTTTCACCGCGACGTGGATTCTGATAGGACGAGCAATTGGCACTTGCCCCTATCAGTGGAAAAAGCCCCGAATTTTGATAGAAACGCCAGAAGTGTCACTTTTTTAAATTTTAGAGATTATTGGAACAGCAAATAATAGTACGTGTAGCCCATAGTGGCGATATTCATTATGCCATTGCCATTACAGACGAAATGGCTTCATCCGCAAAAGCGCGTGGAACGGGCATCGCAAAACGAAGTCCAGAATATGTTGCTAAAAAAATTGAGGAAGGTAAGGCCGTCGTGGCACATACTGCCGACGGTACCTGGGTAGGTTTTTGTTATATTGAAGCATGGCAACATGGTCAGTTCGTAGCCAATAGTGGATTGATAGTTTCTCCAGCCTTTAGAAAAAGCGGAATTGCTAAAAAGATTAAGCAAACCATTTTTCAATTGTCTAGAGAAAAATATCCTGATGCCAAATTGTTTGGTTTAACGACTGGATTGGCCGTAATGAAAATTAATAGTGAATTAGGATACGAGCCCGTTACCTATAGTGAGTTAACCGACGATGAAGAATTTTGGGCTGGCTGCAAGAGTTGTGTGAACTACGAAATTTTAATGAGTAAGGATCGTAAAAACTGTATGTGTACAGCCATGTTGTATGAGCCTAAAGGGTTGCATACTCCTGAAGAGACTGCTTCAGAATTTAAATCTAATTCAAAGCTATACGCACGTTTTATGAAAATAAAACAAAACAAATTATTACAATGGTTGACTAAAAAATAATGATTATGGAAAAAGTTGTTCTGGGATTTAGCGGTGGATTGGATACCACTTTTTGTGTAAAATACTTAACCGAGGATAAGGGATTGGAAGTGCATAGTGTAATTGTAAACACAGGTGGCTTTACCGAGGAGGAATTAAAAAAAGTAGAAGCGCATGCCTATGCATTGGGTGTAAAAACGCACACTACTGTAAACGCAGTAAAAGGGTATTACGATTCTATCATTAAATATTTAGTATATGGGAATGTATTAAAAAACAATACCTATCCTTTAAGTGTAAGTGCAGAGCGATTGTCGCAAGCATTACATATTGCAGAACATGTAAAAAAAGTTGGGGCAAAATTAGTGGCGCATGGTAGTACAGGGGCGGGTAATGATCAAGTTCGCTTTGATATGATTTTTCAAATCATGATTCCAGGTATTGAAATCTTAACACCTATTCGCGATTTGCAATTAAGCCGTGAGGCAGAGATTGAATATTTGAAGGGCAAAGGAGTGGAAATGAATTTTGAGAAAGCGGCTTACTCAATTAATAAAGGATTATGGGGTACTAGTGTAGGTGGAAAAGAAACCTTGAACTCAAAGGGAATGCTTCCAGAAGCTGCTTGGCCAACACAAATGACCAAGGCGGGTGACACTGAAGAAATGATTATTCGTTTTGAGCAAGGAGAAATTAAAAAAGTAAATGGACAATCCTTCACACATCCTACAGAAGCTATTCAATATATACAATCGATAGCGGGTGCTTACGGTATAGGAAGAGATATTCATGTGGGAGATACCATTATTGGCATTAAAGGCAGAGTGGGATTTGAGGCCGCAGCACCTATGGTGATTTTAAAAGCGCACCATGCTTTAGAAAAGCATGTATTAACCAAATGGCAATTGTCTTGGAAGGATCAGTTGGCTTCTTTTTATGGTAACTGGTTACATGAGGGACAAATACTCGATCCAGTAATGCGTGATATTGAAGCGTATTTAACCAATTCGCAAGAACAAGTAACAGGAGAGGTTTTTGTACAGTTGAATCCATATCATTTTCAAATTTTAGGCATCGAGTCTCCTAATGACTTGATGAGTGCAAAGTTTGGAAAGTATGGAGAAATGAATACTGGATTTACAGGTGCCGATGTAAGAGGTTTCACCAAAATATTTGGTAATCAAACAAGCATCTTCCACAATGTAAAGGAATCGAATAAAAAATAAGTTGAGTAAATGTGTTGTCACAGATTAAGATCAAAGCAGCACTATTCATAAATAATTATAAGTTGAGTCAAATGCAAAAAGTTAAAATTGGTATCGTTGGAGGTGCAGGGTATACAGGTGGCGAATTGTTGCGTGTATTGCTACATCATCCCAATGCGCAAATAATTTTTGTGCATAGTTCTAGTAATGCAGGCGAGCCAATAACTAAAGTGCATACAGATTTAGTTGGGGATACGGATTTATTATTTGCCAGTGAATTGAATCAAGCTATTGATGTTTTGTTTTTATGTGTAGGTCACGGAGATGCCCAAAAGTTTTTGGCTACCCATAAAATAAATGCAAGTATTAAAATTATTGACTTATCCCAAGATTTTAGATTGGCAGGTACAGCGAACCAAGGCGATAGAAATTTTGTTTACGGTTTACCAGAATTACAAAAAGAGAAAATAAAGGCAGCTACCCATATTGCCAATCCAGGTTGTTTTGCAACAGCGATACAATTGGGTTTATTGCCATTGGCATCCAAAGGATTGTTAAATGAAATTCATACAACTGGTATCACTGGTTCCACTGGTGCAGGTCAAGGCTTATCGTCAACCAGTCACTTTAGTTGGAGAGCCAACAATATACAAGCGTATAAAACTTTACAACATCAGCATGTAAATGAAATAGGAGAAAGCTTGGCAAACTTACAAGGCAACCAAAATGCCGAACTTAATTTTGTGCCCTGGAGAGGTGATTTCGCAAGAGGTATATTTACTACCTCAGTGGTAACATGTGATTTAAATTTAGAGGCCGTATATGGTTTGTACAATGCTTATTATGATAGTCACCCATTTACGCATGTTTCTAAAAACAATATTGATTTGAAACAAGTGGTGAATACCAATAAGTGTTTAATTCATATTGAAAAACAAGGAAATAAAATTGCAATTCATTCGGTGATTGATAATTTATTAAAAGGGGCAGTAGGACAAGCGGTACAAAATATGAACTTATTAATGGGATTAGAAGAGGAAGCAGGGTTACAATTAAAAGCCAATTATTTTTAAATTTATTCATCATGTCTTTATTCAACGTTTATCCTTTAAATCCTATCGCTATCACCAAGGCCGCAGGCAGTCGTGTGTGGGACGATAAGGGACAGGAGTACTTGGATATGTATGGCGGCCATGCTGTAATAAGCATTGGTCATACGCAACCTCATTGGGTAAAAAGAATCGAGGATCAATTACATGCCATTGCTTTTTATTCTAATTCGGTGATTATGCCAATCCAGGAAGAGTTAGCGGCGGCATTAAATGAAATTAGTGGCAAAAAAGAGTATCAATTGTTTTTATGCAATAGTGGAGCAGAAGCAAATGAGAATGCTTTAAAGTTGGCCTCTTTTCATACTGGAAGAAAAAAAATAATCGCATTTAAAAAAGCTTTTCACGGTAGAACATCCTTGGCAGTAGCTGCAACCGACAATCCAAGTATTGTAGCTCCTGTGAATGAAACTAATAATATTATTTTTTTACCCTTCAATGATATTGATGCTTTGGATGCCTGCTTTGCAAGTAATGGATCAGATATTGCTGCGGTAATTATTGAAGGTATACAGGGAGTAGCAGGAATTCATGTGGCAAGTGATGCATTTTTACAGGCCATCAGAAAAGCATGTGATACTCATGGTGCTGTCTATATAGCAGATAGTGTACAATGTGGCTATGGCCGTTCCGGTCAGTTTTTTGCACATGACCACGCAGGTGTAAATGCGGATATCTATTCCATGGCTAAAGGAATGGGTAACGGTTTCCCGATTGGTGGAATTTTAATTGCGCCCCATATACAGGCAAAGTTTGGAATGTTGGGAACTACATTTGGTGGGAACCCATTAGCCTGTGCTGCAGCTTTAGCCGTTATTGAAGTAATGCAAAAAGATAATTTAATTAAAGCAGCAGCTGAAAAAGGGGCTTACTTAATCAATGCCTTAAATAAGATGGAAGGCATTAAAGTGGTAAGAGGTCGTGGGCTCATGATTGGTTTTGAAATGGAAGAGGGATTGGAAGATCTGCGTAAAGTTTTATTGAATGACCTTAAAATATTCACAGGAGAAGCTAAACCCAATGTGATTCGTTTATTGCCCTCTTTGGCAATCACCATGGAGGATCTCAATTTATTTTTAACAGGGTTGAATCAAGCAATTCAACAATTGAAGCAAAAGAAAGACTAGGCAATGAAACAGTTTATTTCAGTAAAGGATGTGACAGATATCAATGCATTGGTAAATCAAGCATTACAGTATAAGGCCAATCCATTCGTTGATAAAGCTTTAGGGGCCAATAAAAGAATTGGATTACTTTTTTTGAATCCTAGTTTAAGAACAAGATTAAGCACACAGGTGGCTGCGCAAAATTTAGGTATGGAGCCCATAGTATTTAATGTAGATAAGGAAGGTTGGGCTTTAGAATTTACAGAAGGGGCTATCATGAATGGCGCCACAGTAGAACATATTAAAGATGCTGCTCCCATTTTAGGCAACTATTTTGATATTTTATGCATAAGAACATTCCCTGGTTTGCAAAATAGAGCGGATGATTACGGTGAAAAAATAATGAATCAATTCATAAAGTATGCAGGTATACCGGTAGTAAGTTTGGAGTCCGCTACTTTACATCCATTACAATCATTAACAGATCTCATTACCATAAAGGAGTCAATAGCTTCAAATGAAAATTTAAAGGGGAAGCAACCCAAAATTGTATTGACCTGGGCGCCCCATATTAAACCTATTCCACAATGCGTTTCCAATAGCTTTAGCGAATGGATCAATGCTTGGGGGGAGGCCAATTTTGTAATTACCCATCCAGCGGGGTATGAATTAGATGAAGCCTATACAAAAGGTGCTAGGATTACGCATAATCAAGAAGAAGCATTGAAGGATGCTGATTTTGTATATGTAAAAAATTGGAGCAGCTACAGTGACTATGGAAAAGTGTTGTGTACGGATGCTAACTGGATGTTAACCAATGCAAAATTAGCTTTAACGCATAATGCAAAAGTGATGCATTGTTTACCTGTGAGAAGAAATGTAGAATTGAGTGATGAGATTTTAGATGGTACCAATAGTTTAGTGACAAAAGAAGCTTCTAATAGAGTTTGGGCAGCACAATCGGTACTTTCTTCTATTTTAAATTCAATAAAGTAAAAGGTTTGTTTTCATTAAAATGAACTAAAATTAATTATGGAAAAATTATACGTCATTAAAATAGGGGGTAATATCGTTGACAATCCAGCATTGTTAACAGCATGCCTAACCGCTTTTTCTACATTGAAAGGGCAGGCTATTTTAGTGCACGGGGGTGGAAAACTAGCCACAGAATTAGCGACTTCTCTTGGCGTAGCACAAACCTTGGTGGAAGGAAGAAGAGTTACGGATACCGAAACTTTAAAAATTGTAACCATGGTATACGCAGGCTATATCAATAAAAATATAGTTGCACAATTACAAGCCTTAGGGATAAATGCAATGGGTTTAACGGGCGTGGATGGTAATTTAATATCCGCGCATAAACGAACAGGCGCTTCAATTGATTATGGATGGGTAGGAGATGTGGATGGCATTAATGAAACATTAGTCACTCAATTACTCACTAATCATACCAAATTAGTAGTCGCACCCATTACGCATGACGGTCATGGACAATTACTGAATACCAATGCTGATACCATTGCGCAAAGTATGGCAGTGGGTATGGCAAAGCAGTATGAAGTACATTTAATTTATGGATTCGAAAAAGAAGGGGTATTGTCAGACCTTAATGACCCAAACTCAGTAATACCGTTTATGGACACATCGAGTTACTGTAATTTAAAGGAACAAAAAATCATTATTGAAGGAATGATTCCCAAAATGGATAACGCATATTTAGCTTTAGAAGGGGGTGTGCAATCTGTTATTATTGGCAAAGCAGAAAAATTGCAGGAATTAATTAATGGTACCGCAGGTACTACAATCAAATTATAATGTCTCAGACAAATAATATACAAGATAATAATACGCAAATAAGTTTACTTCAACAGGAAGCAAAACAACTCTTAACACAATTAATAGCAACGCCCTCTTTTAGTAAAGAGGAGGATAAAACGGCGGATATCATACAAGGCTACTTACATCAGAAAAAAGTAAAAACGGAAAGAAAGAAAAATAATATTTGGGCACTCAATTTGCATTATGATGCAGCGAAGCCTACCTTATTACTCAATTCACATCACGATACGGTCAAGGCGAATAAAGGCTTTAGTATAGATCCATTTACACCTCTTGAAAAAGATGCAAAATTATTTGGATTAGGTAGCAATGATGCCGGGGGGTGTTTGGTAAGTTTAATTGGCACTTTTCTTTATTTCTATGCTCAAGAAAACTTGCCTTTTAATATTATTTTGGTGGCTTCTGCAGAGGAAGAAATTTCAGGTCCAGAAGGAATTGAAATGGTTTTGCCCTTACTTCCCAAAATTGACTTTGGCATAGTAGGGGAACCTACTTTATTAGAAATGGCTATTGCAGAAAGAGGTTTGTTGGTATTAGATGTTGTGGCCACGGGACAATCTGGACATGCTGCAAGAGATGAGGGTGAAAATGCTTTGTATAAAATTTTAGCTGATATTGAGTGGTTTAAAAACTATGAATTCGAAAAAGTTTCTGCGTTATTGGGAAAAGTAAAAATGACAGTAACGGTAATAGAAACAGAAAACAAACAACACAATATGGTGCCCTCTATTTGTAAAATAGTAGTGGATGTGCGTGTAAATGAATTATATAGTTTCGAAGAAATAGTATCCACCATTGAGAAACATGTAAAGTCCAAGGTAACTCCAAGAAGTATGAGAATGCGTTCCACAAGTATTGCCATGGATCACCCTTTAGTTAAAGCGGGTTTAGCATTGGGCAAAGGCTATTATGGTTCGGTTACTACATCTGATAAGGCTTTGATGTCTTTCCCGACATTAAAAATGGGTCCTGGAGATTCTGCAAGAAGTCATACTGCAGATGAATTTATCTTTTTAAATGAAATAGAAGAAGGAATAAGTACTTATATTCAACTAATTGAAAAAATGATTGCTCATGAGTAAGCTTTGGCAAAAAAATAATCAAGTAGCTAGTTCGGTAGAACAGTTTACCATTGGAAACGATCAAGCAATGGATTTATACCTTGCTGCTTATGATGTACTTGGCTCTATTGCACATACAACCATGTTATCCGAAGTGGGATTATTAACCAA
>JACCDK011068803.1_pt1 | contig 11308 bp, 13 predicted proteins | sample 7445871 | NCBI WGS metagenome assembly JACCDK01 (sample SAMN15323436, study PRJNA562643) | freshwater metagenome | isolation source: river surface water | place: USA:Blue River Watershed | collected 2017-08-15
CACTTCCAGTTCCTGGGCAATCATGGTGTTTCCTTTCGGCTTGCTCAATCGGTTGGGCTGACTGCTGGGCAGATGGGGGCTAATTTCACAATTCAAGCGGCTCGCTGACGCATTGCAGCGGATGGCCGTGCTTGCGCGCCGCCTCGGTCACCTGGTCGACCTTGGTGGCCGCCACGTCCTTGGAAAACACACCGCACACGCCCTTGCCGTCCAGATGGATCTTGAGCATGATTTGCGTGGCCGTCTCGCGGTCCTTGTTGAAAAACTCCTGGATGACCACCACCACGAACTCCATCGGGGTGTAGTCGTCGTTGAGCAGGACCACCTGGTACATCTGCGGCGGCTTGACCTTCTCGGGCCTGCGCTCGAGCACAACCGAATCGCCGCCAGCCGGCGTACCGGGGCTCAGATCGGGCATGCGCGCTGGCGTGGGGACTTTGGGTGATTTCGTCGCCATGCAGCCCATTCTAGCGATCGTCCAAGGCCTTGGTGAGCTTGGCGCGTGCCATACCCACAGCTTTTGCTCAGGGCCCTGCTCGCACTATCAGGCGGGCGCCCATAAAAAAACCGCCCCCGGCTTTGCGCTGGGGGCGGCCTGCATCGCAAGCTCGGGCGCGCCTGGCGCGCCACATATGCTTACATGTGGTCGATCATGACCTGGCCGAAGCCCGAGCAGCTGACCTGGGTGGCACCATCCATCAGACGGGCAAAGTCGTAGGTGACCTTTTTGGACAGGATGGCCTTCTCCATTGAGCTGATGATCAGGTCGGCCGCTTCTTTCCAGCCCATGTGACGCAGCATCATCTCGGCCGACAAGATCTCAGAGCCGGGGTTGACGTAGTCCTTGCCCGCGTACTTGGGCGCGGTGCCGTGCGTGGCCTCGAACATGGCGACGGTATCGCTCAGGTTGGCGCCGGGCGCGATGCCGATGCCGCCGACCTGCGCGGCCAGCGCATCAGAGACGTAGTCGCCGTTGAGGTTAAGCGTGGCAATCACGCTGTACTCGGCCGGGCGAAGCAAGATCTGCTGCAAGAAGGCGTCGGCGATGCTGTCCTTGACCGTGATGTCCTTGCCGGTTTTCGGATTCTTGAACTTGCACCAGGGGCCGCCGTCGATCAGTTGGGCGCCGAATTCGCGCTGCGCCAGTGCGTAGCCCCAATCGCGAAAGCCACCCTCGGTGAACTTCATGATGTTGCCCTTGTGCACCAGGGTGACGCTGGGCTTGTCATTGTCGATGGCGTACTGAATGGCCTTGCGCACCAGCCGCTCGGTGCCCTCGCGCGAGACCGGCTTGATGCCGATGCCCGAGGTGGCCGGAAAGCGGATCTTCTTGACGCCCATCTCGTCTTGCAGGAACTTGATGACCTTCTTGGCCTTCTCGCCCTCGGCCTCAAATTCGATGCCGGCATAGATGTCTTCCGAGTTCTCGCGGAAGATCACCATATTGGTCTTGTGCGGCTCCTTGACCGGGCTGGGCACACCGGCGAAGTACTGCACCGGGCGCAAGCACACATACAGATCAAGCTCCTGGCGCAGGGCCACATTGAGCGAACGGATGCCACCGCCCACGGGCGTGGTCAGCGGCCCCTTGATGGAGACCACATAGTCACGCACCGCGTGCAGGGTTTCCTCCGGCAGCCAGACATCAGGGCCGTACACCTTGGTGGACTTCTCGCCGGCGTACACCTCCATCCAGTGGATCTTCTTCTTGCCACCGTAGGCCTTGGCCACGGCCGCGTCGACGACCTTGATCATCACCGGTGTGATGTCCAGGCCCGTACCGTCACCCTCGATATAGGGAATGATGGGGTTGTCGGGTACGTTGAGCGAGAAATCGGCGTTGACGGTGATCTTGGCGCCAGCGGCGGGCACCTTGATGTGCTGGTACATGTTCGTCCTGCTCCGGTTTGTTGTAACGGCGCGCACATTCTATGCATGCGCCCTGCTCCAAGCTGACGCCTCAGCAGACTTCGCGCACACGCACCCACAAGCCGTGCCCCAACGACCAACTGCTGGCGACGGCCAGCAGGAGACCGGAGAGCCGGGTGAGTCGAAGCTGCCAAGCCCCCGCGTGCGGCTGGCGACGCAGATAAGCGATGAGCAACGGCGCGGCGAACAGACCGGGGGCGGTGCTCAGCGAGAACGCCACCATCACGGCGGCGCCCGTTGCGGCATGGGGCGACAGGGCGGCCAGCACCCAAGCGGACTGCAACAGACCACAGGGCAGCGCAACCCAGGCCAGCCCAGTCACCAATGGGGGCAGGCCCTTGAGGCCATGCCTAGGCCCGCGCAGCACCGTCACGCTCGTGCGCTCGACTGCCCCCCAACGCGCCAGCCACAGGGGCTGCCGCCCCTGCCAGAGCAGGTACAGACCCAGTGAAAGGGCCAGGGCGTGCGCCAGGGCCCAAGCGGTCAACCAGGGAGACCAGGCACCTGCGCCGGAATTCAAGGCGACATTCGCACCCCAGGAAGAGGCCGACGCCAGCGCCGCACCGACGGCCGCATAGCCGGCGGTGCGGCCTGCCAGCAATCTCCATCCTGGCCGAGCGGCGCATAAGGGGCCGCACATGAGAGCGCAGTGCCAGCTTCCGCCCAGCCCCATCAGGGCTGCAGTCAGCACCAGCGTCGTGTCCATGATTCGTAGTGGGCCACTTGCCGAAGCCGCAAAGCCGCTCAGGCGATGCGTGAAAACCGCTGCGCAGCGGCTTGCTGCAGATGCCGATCGAAGAGCATGGACATGGCCCGCACACCGAACCAGCCCAAGTCGGTCAGTGCGATGGCACGGGGCTCAATGCGGATCATGCCCTGTGCCTGCCAGGGCTCAAGCGCCATCAGTTCTGAGCGGAAGTGTTCTCGGAAATCAACCAAGTGCGCCAACTCGATCGATTCGAACTCGACCCTGCCCTGGCACATCAGGGCCATGATCACCGAGCGGCGCAGCAGATCGTCTCTCGTCAATGACACGCCTCGCTCCACCGGGAAGCGGCCCTGCGCAAGGGCATCCTGATAGGCGCCGATGTCCTTGAGGTTCTGTACATACTGCGGCCCCACCCTGCCGATGGACGACACCCCCAAGCCGATCAGGTCGACGTCTGGCATCGATGTGTAGCCCTGAAAGTTGCGGTGTAGGCGGCCATGGCGCTTGGCCACAGCCAGTTCATCGTCAGGCAGGGCGAAATGGTCCATGCCGATGTAGACATAGCCGGCCTGCAGCAGGCGATCGATGGCCTGACCCAGCATCGCCAGGCGCGCCGCAGCGCCGGGAAGCCGGGACTCATCGATGCGCCGCTGCGGCTTGAAGCGCTGCGGCAGATGGGCGTAGGCATACAGCGCCAAGCGGTTGGGCCGGATCGCCGTCACCTGCTCGAGGGTGCGTGCAAAGGAAGCCTCGGTCTGCTGCGGCAGGCCGTAGATGAGATCGAGGTTGATACTGTCATAGCCAAGGGCCCGTGCATCCCGCACGAGTTGCGCAACCTGCTCATGCGACTGCAAGCGATGGACCGCGCGCTGCACCTCGGGGTCGAAGTCCTGCACGCCCATGCTCAGGCGGTTGAATCCCAGGCCAGCCAGGTGCGAAAGGCGCGCCGTGCTCACGGTGCGGGGATCCACCTCGATGGCCAACTCGGCGCCCGCCGTGAAGGTGAAGTGCTGGCGCACCGACCGCATCAGGCCGGTCAGCTCTTCGTCTGACAGGAAGGTGGGCGTGCCGCCGCCCAGATGCAGCGACGCTATTGGCGTTCGATAGCCCAGCACTTGGGCATGCAGCTCCATTTCCTGGGTCAAGGCCTCCAGATAGGCCTTCGCACGACCGTGCTGTCGCGTCACGACCTTGTTGCAGGCGCAGTAGTAGCACACGCTCTCGCAGAAGGGAATGTGCAGATACAGGCCCACAGGACTGGCTTGCGCACCGGACTGTGCCCTGCGCCCGAGCGCCACCTCATACTCCGCAGCGCCGACTCGCGTGCTGAATCGGTCGGCGGTGGGATAGGAGGTGTAGCGCGGACCGGGCTTATCGATCAAGGCAAGCACGGCTTCATCCAGACCGGCAGACGGTGAGGGACTCACAGGTGGCGTCTTGATCGACATCGTGGTGTAAGGTGGCTGGGGTCGACTCCACTGTGCGCCAGGATTGACAATTCGCCCTTGATCGCCATCAAAGGCGGTGCACTTTCCAGCGCGGTATTTATCGGTTTAAACTGATATACGAAAAAATCACAAGCCGGCAGCGCCAGGCCTGTGTGGAGGGAAGTCATGAACACGTCATCCGTACTACCGATAAGGGACCTTCGAGCAGCCTGCTCGGCCTGCAACCTGCGGGAGTTGTGTCTCCCGGTGGGGCTCAGTACGCCGGACCTTGAGCGCCTTGACGGACTCGTGGCTCAGCGTCGGCATATCCCGCGCGGCGAGGATCTGTTCCGAACCGGTGAGCGCTTTGCCCAGGTGTACGCGGTGCGCTCAGGCTTCTTCAAGACCGGCTTGATGCTCGAGGACGGCCGCGAGCAGGTCACGGGCTTCCAGATGACCGGCGAACTGCTGGGCTTGGATGGCATCAGCACCGACGCGCACACCGTCACCGCCACCGCCCTGGAGGACTCCCAGGTATGCGTCATTCCCTTTGACCAGCTCGAGGAGCTCTCACGCGAGTTCAACGACCTGCAGCGACAATTCCACAAGATCATGAGCCGTGAGATCGTGCGGGACCACGGCGTGATGCTGCTGCTGGGCAGCATGAAGGCCGAGGAGCGCCTGGCGGCATTTCTGGTGAACCTTACCCAGCGACTGGCCACGCGTGGCTACTCTTCCTCAGAGGTGGTGTTGCGCATGACCCGCGAGGAGATCGGCAGCTATTTGGGCCTTAAGCTGGAGACCGTCAGTCGGACGTTCTCCCGGTTCCAGGAGGACGGATTGCTGGACGTGAAGCAGCGACAGATCCGTATCCTTCAACAGGAGCGTCTGAAGGCTCTGGTTGGAGCAACCACCGCCTGCTGAGGATATCGCCACGGCGGCTCAAGGGCCTATGCGCACGTCGTCGGTGAAGGTGCCCAGCGCTCGGCTCACGGCGCATGCCACGGCGATCACCAGCCAGAACAGAAAGAAGCTCACGGTGTAGACCGCCTGGACAGGCCATTCGATCGCACGCTGACCAAACCAATGAAGCGTGGTGGGATCAACCACCGAAAACACGAGCCCCTCCATGACGCCAGCCATCAGAAACGAGGGCCAGGCGATCTGCAGGGCCAACAACATGACGGGCCCGATCGCGCGTTCTTCTGCCGCTTCATCCCCATCCGCCTGCGTGACCGGCATGTGCGGGCGAGCGTTGCTCATGGCTGGGTCCGACTGGCCGCGGCGTGGTTGCGCGCCTGCATCGCCAGGGCATTGGCGTCCCCATTCACGCTGGCCTGCACCGGTGTCTCGATCACGACGGGATCAGGATGGCCGATGGCCAGCCACAGAGTGAAGAATCCGGCCACCACCACCACCGCGGGACCCGAGATCACCAACCACACCATGGGGTGACGCCACCAGGGGGTCAGCCTCGTATCGGGCCCATTTGTGCCTTCGGACTGCCGGGACCTTGTAAGCATCGTCTGTACCTCCATTGCCTGCCTCTTCAATCGATGAATGTCGCTATCGCGGCACGATGAATGTGGTCTTTTCCTTGAGTGTTCCGAGGCTGCGGCCGTCGACTGCGTCGCGTGCCTGAACCCATACCGACACCGGGTGACTGCCGGCCTTGAGGCCAATCGCATCCTGCGCCGGCAGCTCCAGTGTCAGCGCCACCCAGCGGGCCTGCGAGCCGTCCACCGACGGGGCTTGCGCTGCACCCATTCGTTCTTCGGTGCTGATGCGCAAACCGGCCAAGCCTTCCACATGAAACTCGAACTGCTGCCGGCGCTCGGACGCATTCATCACCTGCAGCCGATAGACGTTCTGGATCTGTCCGTCCGGGCCCAGACGCGCCAAGGCAGCACGGTCACGGATGACATCCACTTTGAACGGGTGGCGCACGGCCAGGCTGAACGCCACTGCCATCACGATCGCCAGCAGAATCGACCCGTAGATCAGCACCCTCGGGCGCAGCACCCGGCGCCAAGGCGAACGCCCCGACGGCTGCGTCACGTGGTTCTGCGTGTCGTATCGCACCAGGCCACGCGGATAGTGCATCTTGTCCATCACCGAATCACACACGTCGATGCACGCCGCGCAGCCGATGCACTCGTACTGCAACCCCTTTCGGATGTCGATGCCCGTGGGACAAACCTGCACGCACAGGCCGCAGTCGATGCAGCTGCCCAAGCCCTTGTTCTGGTGGTCATCACCACGGCCACGTGCACCTCTTGGCTCACCACGAGCCTGGTCATAGGTGATGACCAGGGTGTCCTTGTCGAACATCGCGCTTTGAAATCGGGCATAGGGGCACATGTACTTGCACACCTGTTCGCGCAGTAGCCCAGCAAACCCGTAGGTAGCGCCCCCGTAGAACAGCACCCAGAACCATTCCCAAGGTCCGAACGAAAGGGTGAAGGACTCGGCCCACAGTTCCCGAATCGGCGTGAAATAGCCGACGAAGGTAAAGCCCGTCCACAAGCTCAAGGCAATCCAGGCAGATTGCTTGAGACCTTTGCGCCAGACCTTGTCAACCGTCCACCCATCGTTGTCGCGGCGTATCCGCGCCGAGCGGTTACCTTCGATCGTCCGCTCGATCCACATGAAGATTTCGGTGTACACCGTCTGCGGGCAGGCGTAGCCACACCACAGTCGCCCGGCCACGGCGGTGAACAGAAAGAGCGAGTAGGCGCTGATGATCAGCAGGGCCGCAAGATAGATGAAGTCCTGCGGATACAGCACCAGGTCAAAAACATAAAAGCGCCGCGCCTCCAACTCGAACAACACGGCCGGCCGGTCGTTCCATCGCCACCAGGGCAAGCCGTAAAACAGGAGCTGGGTCGCCCACACCACTGCCCAGCGCCAACTCTGGTACCACCCCTGCACCGTTCGCGGGTGGATCTTCTCGTGCTTCTGGTACAGCGAGACCACCCTCACAGGTGTTTGTTCCACCGGCGCCTGAGGCGCGGGCTGCGCTGAACGGGTTGACACGGTTAACGGGCGGCCAGGGTCGAAGGACGGTTGGACAGGCTCCAGACATAGCCAGACAGCACGTGGATCTGCTCGGGCGTCAGCATCTTGTCCTGCGCCGGCATCACATTGAGCTTGCCTTTCTGGATGATGTTCACGATGGCCTGCTCGCCCCACCCGTGCAGCCAGACCTTGTCTCTCAGGTTGGGCGCCCCCAAGGCCATGTTGCCTCGACCGTCGGCACCATGGCAGCCCGCACAAACGGCGAACTTTGTCTTGCCCGCCTGTGCGGCCAGGCTGTTGTGAGGGCTGCCGGACAGGCTCATCACGTAATGCGCCACGTTGCGCGCATCTTCGGCGCTGCCGAGCGCTGCAGCCATGGGCGGCATCTGCCCCACACGACCCTTGGTAATCGTTTCCTTGATGTGCTCCAAGGATCCGCCGTACAGCCAGTCGCTGTCGGTGAGGTTGGGAAACCCCTTGCTTCCCCGAGCATCCGATCCATGGCAAGTCGCGCAATTGTTCACAAACAAGCGTTCGCCGATGCCGCGCGCCTGCGGATCGACCGATAGGGCCGCTGCGTCCATTGCGTTGAAGCGTGCATAGGTGGCGGCCAGGTTCGCTTGAGCCTGCGCCTGCTCCTGCTCCCACTGTGCGCGGCTGCTCCAATTCATCAGGCCCGGGTTGGCCCCGAGCCCCGGATAGAGCACCAGATAGGCAGCTGCGAACACCACGGTCAGCACAAACAGCCCCATCCACCAGCGTGGAAGCGGATTGTTCAGCTCACGCAGATCCTCATCCCACACGTGGCCGGTGGTGTTGTCGTTGGCCATCACCTTGCGTCGACTGGCAATCAGCAGCAGAACCAGGCAGGCCACCAGACCGATGATCGTGAAGGCTGCCACGAAGATCGACCAAGACGGGGAAATGAAATCAGCCATGTCCAACTTCCTCCGAAGGGAGAGCCTGACCAGGGGCCTCTCCTTCAAACACCAGCCGCGACGCGGCCTCATGCGACGGTGCGGCCCTGCGACGCCAAACGTTCGCCACCAGGCCCACGAACAGCCCGAAGCCCAACATCGTGATGAGGCTGCGTAAATCGTTGATATCCATGTTGACTCCTGAATCCCGAGGTGGTGCTTCGCTACCGACGGGGCATCTCACTTGCGCGTGGTACCCAACACCTGCAGATAGGCCACCAGGGCATCCAGCTCGGTTCGGCCTTTGGCAGCGTCGACCGCCCCTGCGATCTCATCGTCGGTGTACGGGTGCCCCAAGGCTCGAAGCGCCTTCATCTTGTTGGGCAGGATCTCGGCGTCGACCGGTGCGGCCTCCAACCAGGGGTAGGACGGCATATTGGACTCGGGCACCAAGTCGCGAGGGTTGATCAGGTGTAAACGATGCCACTCATCGTTGTACTTTCCGCCCACCCGGTGCAGGTCTGGACCGGTGCGCTTGCTTCCCCACTGGAAGGGCCTGTCGTACACGAACTCCCCGGCCACCGATGCCGACCCATACCGCAGGGTTTCCGCACGAAACGGCCGGATCATCTGCGAGTGGCAGTTGTAGCAACCCTCACGCACGTAGATGTCTCGGCCGGCCAGCTCCAGCGCCCCGTAGGGCTTGAGGCCCTCGACGGCCTGCGTGGTGGATCGCTGGAAGAACAGGGGAATGATCTCCACCATTCCGCCGACCGCCACGGTCAGCAGAATCAGCACGATCATCAGAACATTGTTGGTCTCGATCCGCTCGTGGCCGGTGGGCTTGGTGCTTGCAGACATGTTCAATCCTTCAAGTGCCAGGTCAGGCGTGCACAACCCGCAGCGGAATCGCCACCGGCTGCGAACGACCGGCCTGAACGGTTTTCATCACGTTCCACGCCATGATCAGCATGCCGCCCAGGTACAGCACACCCCCAACCAAGCGGACCACGTAGTAGGGATAGGTCGCCTTGACGCTTTCCACGAAGCTCCAGGCAAGGGTCCCATCAGGGTTGACGGCGCGCCCCATCAGTCCCTGCATGACGCCGGCTATCCACATGGCCGCGATGTAAAGCACGATGCCGATGGTGGCCACCCAAAAGTGAAGCTCGATGGCGCGTGTGCTGAACATCCGTGTCTGGCCAAACATGCGGGGGATGAGGTGGTACAGCGGGCCCATGGAGATCAGCCCCACCCAACCCAACGCACCGCTGTGCACATGCCCCACGGTCCAATCCGTGTAATGGCTCAGGGCGTTGACCGTCTTGATCGACATCATCGGCCCCTCGAACGTGCTCATGCCGTAGAACGACAAGGACACGATCAGAAACTTGAGGATGGGGTCGTCGCGCAGCTTGTGCCAAGCGCCCGACAAGGTCATGATCCCGTTGATCATGCCGCCCCAACTGGGCGCCAGCAGCACGAGCGAAAACAGCATGCCGATGCTTTGCGCCCAATCAGGCAGCGCGGTGTAGTGAAGATGGTGCGGGCCCGCCCACATGTACGTGAAGATGAGTGCCCAGAAGTGCACGATCGACAAGCGATAGGAGTACACCGGCCGCTCGGCCTGCTTGGGGATGTAGTAGTACATCATTCCCAGGAAGCCGGCGGTCAGGAAGAAGCCCACCGCGTTGTGGCCGTACCACCACTGCACCATGGCATCCTGAACGCCGGCATAGGCGCTGTAGCTTTTGGTTAGGCTGACCGGAATGGCCGCCGAGTTGACGATGTGCAGCAGCGCCACGGTCAAGATGAAGGCACCGAAAAACCAATTGGCCACGTAGATGTGCTGAACACGCCGCTTGGCGATGGTGCCGAAGAACACGACGGCGTAGGACACCCACACCACCGCAATCAACAGATCGATCGGCCACTCCAGTTCCGCGTACTCCTTTCCACTGGTGATACCCAGGGGAAGGCTGATGGCCGCCAGCACGATCACCGCCTGCCACCCGATGAAGGTCAACATCGCCAGACCGGGCGCAAACAAGCGGGTCTGGCCGGTTCGCTGGACCACGTGATAGGACGTGGCAAAGAGCGCACATCCGCCGAACGCGAAAATCACCGCATTGGTGTGCAACGGTCTGAGGCGACCATAGCTCAGCCAGGGAACACCGAAGTTCAGCTCGGGCCAAGCCAGCTGCGCGGCGATGAACACGCCCACTGCCATCCCGACCACGCCCCACACCACGGCCGCCAATGCAAACAGGCGCACCGGCGCGTCGGCGTACACCTCCTCCTGCACACGGTCTTCGCCAATTGCTTGCTGGGTCATGCCGGTCTCCTTGTCCAACCACTGAAACGCATCAACACGGTGAATTGTTTCGATTTGGAATCAATCGATCCTTGATCTTCATCAAGCGCGCTCGTCCAGGATGCGCACGCCCTCGCGGTCCAAATCTTCAAACTGGTCACGGTGGACCGCCCAGCCGAACACGCCCAGGATGAGCAGTACCAGAACAGCCGACAAGGGGATCAGGAGGTAGAGGATTTCCATCAGGGACTCTCCAAGGGTTGAACCGCTCAGGCGCTCAGGCGCGCAGGGCAAAACCGGCCCGACGGCTGTTGAATACGACCAGCAATGAACTCAGGGTCATACCCAGTCCCGCGGCCCAGGGTGGAAGCCAACCGAGCAAGGCCAGTGGAATCGCCGACAGGTTGTAGACGAGCGCCCACGTGAGGTTTTGTCGAATCACAGCCCGCGTCAGGCGTGCTCGCTTCACCAACTGCGGCAGCACCTGAAGGTTGGACGACACGATCACGAAGTCAGCACGAGCCACCGTGGCCGCAGAGCCGTGCCCCATCGCGATGGAGACCTGGGCCTGGCCCAACACCGGTGCGTCGTTGATGCCATCGCCCACCATCGCCACAACATGCCCGCTGCGCTGCAACGCGGCCACGATGGCCTGTTTGTCCTGGGGCAGAGCCCCTGACCGCAGGACCGGAAGCCCCAGGGATGCCGACACCGCGGCCACTCGATGGAGCGCGTCCCCGGACATGACGCTGCCCGACACGCCGATGGTGGCCAATTCACGGACCGCCTGTTGCGCATCCGGACGCACCGTGTCCTGGAGGTCGAACTCCGCCTGGGGCTGGCCCAGGGGCCCGAAGGCCAGTGTCAAACCCTCCGGCACGGCGCTGTGGGCCGCGCCGGCTGCCGTGCCAGTGACCGCCTCCGGGCCGGTGCCGTGTGCCGCACCACAGACCCACTGCCGACGGCCCAATCGCCACCGCTGCCCTTGCCTGTC
>JACCDK010008903.1_pt1 | contig 11307 bp, 9 predicted proteins | sample 7445871 | NCBI WGS metagenome assembly JACCDK01 (sample SAMN15323436, study PRJNA562643) | freshwater metagenome | isolation source: river surface water | place: USA:Blue River Watershed | collected 2017-08-15
ATTACGAGAGCATGCTCAATACCCTGCACTATTTAAAAAAGCATTTGGTACTGATAGTATAACAAGCACAGAATTGATGTTTGCTCTTTCACAATTTATGACCATGTTAGTGAGTGATAATTCTAGATATGATCAGTATGTGAAGGGGAATTCAAGCGCGCTAACATCCGCAGAAATAGATGGTATGAATATTTTTATGTCGAAATGTAATTCATGTCATACTGCTCCCCTATTTACAGATGAGAGTTTTCACAATAATGGCATAGCAAGATTTACAGATAAGGGAAGAAATCATGTAACATTACAAGACAGTGATTTGTACAGATTCAAAACTCCAACTTTGAGAAACATTGAAAAGACAATGCCATACATGCATGATGGTCGATTCAATACTTTAGAGGAAGTAATGGCGCATTATACAAGTAATATCAGCAGTGCTGGTACAGTTGATAAAAGACTACATGGTGGAATTACTTTAACTGCTGCAGAGCAAACGAAAGTGATCGCATTTTTGAAAAGTCTAACTGATGATGAGTTTTTACGAAACCCTCTATTCGCTGAATAACTAGTTTACTTTTTTACTTTAGCTACTAAATACGTCTAGCTACTAGCTACTTTTTTACTTTTCTCTATTACCTCCAAATAATAAGCTTCGTATATCGGCATGATATTCTTGATATCGAATGTCTTTGCGTGCTTCAATGCGTTTTCTTTGAAAGTATTTAAACGAACATCGTCTTCTAAGATATAAATTGCATGATTTGCCATGGCATCGATATCTCCCACTTCATCTAAGAACCCTGTAACACCATCAATATTTAATTCAGGTATACCACCAGCATTTGAAGATATGACAGGCAATTTACAAGCCATCGCTTCAAGAGCTGCTAATCCGAAGCTTTCAGTCTCTGATGGTAAAATAAATAAATCAGATACTGATAATATTTCTTCAACTGCATCTAACTTACCTAAGAAACGAACATCGTCTTTTAAATTAAGTTCTCTGCAAAGTTGTTCAACTTCGATACGTTCAGGTCCGTCGCCAGCTAGTAATAATTTAGCAGGAATTTTTTCAATAACTTTTGCAAACACTTTCACTACATCTTGCACACGTTTAACTTTTCTAAAGTTAGAAGTATGTACAATTATTTTTTCGTCGTGAGGGGCAATTGCTTTTTTGAAATGACTTTTTGATTTATGATTGAATCTTTCAAGATCAATAAAATTCGGTATCACTCTTATTTCGTTAGTGATATCAAAATGACAAAGAGTATCTTTTTTCAAATTATCAGATACGGCAGTTACACCATCAGATTGATTAATTGAAAATGTTACTACTGGTTTATAAGTTCTGTCTTTACCAACTAATGTAATATCTGTACCGTGAAGAGTAGTAATCACCGGAATATGTATACCATTCGATGCTAAAATTTGCTTAGCCATATAAGCAGCAGATGCATGTGGTATTGCGTAATGAACGTGTAGAATATCTAGCTGTTCGTATTGAACCACGTCGACCAAACGACTAGCTAAAGCTAATTCATAAGGTGGGTAATCGAATAATGGATATTTAGAAACTGTTACTTCGTGATAGAATAAATTCTCTGAAAAAAAATCTAGTCGTGCTGGTTGACTATAGGTAATAAAATGCACCTGATGTCCGTGGTCAGCTAAAGCCTTACCTAATTCTGTTGCCACTACCCCGCTACCACCAAATGTAGGGTAACATACTATTCCTATTTTCATTGAATGTTTTCTAGTCTACGAATATAAATTCTTTTTGTTAACCTACTATTAACAGATTTTACACGCGAATGTTCTTTAGAACGATTTTCGTATTGTGTATTGAGTATTGAGTATTACGACAATACTTTTTTCGATTTTGCTTGAACAGGTTGTGGCACTTTTACATAATAACCAGTACCGTCGTATTCTCTTTTTCTAGGGTGTTCTTTGCAATTAGTAGAGCAGCAACCATCGAGCTCCCATCCACAGTCATCACACTGAGTAAAGTGTTCGTTGCATTCTGGATTTGCGCAATTGATCATCTTCGAAGTTTCTTTACCACAGTTAAAGCATTTTGAAATGACTTTCGGATTTACCTTATTGACATCAACAGTTAAGCGATTATCAAAAACATAGCATTTACCTTCAAAGTCTTTACCACCAGCTTCTTTACCGTATTTGATAATACCACCGTGTAATTGATACACATCAGTAAAACCTTCTTTCAATAATAAAGCACTTGCCTTTTCACATTTAATACCGCCAGTACAATACGTCAAAATCTTTTTGTCTTTGTATTGAGCAAGCTCGTTAATTTTTGAAGGGAAATCTCTAAAATTATCGATGTTAAAAGTAATTGCATTTTTAAATCGACCAACATTGTGCTCGTAGTTTGAACGAACATCAACAATTACTACATCGTCGCGATCAATCATTTCAGCAAACTCAGCAGGCTCTAAATGCTTACCAGTTTCTTTGTTAGGGTCAATATATTTAGGGTCTCTTAAGCCAGAGTGAACAATTTCAGATTTATACCTAACATGCATTTTAATGAAAGATGGTTCATCAACTTCATCAATTTTGAAGTCTGTTTTGGCAAAACGCTCATCAGCATGTATGTGTTTCATATAAGCTTCGCAGGCTTCAACAGTACCAGAAACAGTACCATTTAAACCTTCATCGGCTACAATAATTCGTCCGACTAAGCCCAAAGATTTACAAAAATTTAGGTGTTCTTGAGTGTATTGCTCCGCATTCTCAATACGGCTATAGCAATAATAGAGTAGTGTATTATATTTCGACATAATTCATTGATACCCCTGCAAAGGGCGTTTAATGCAGGGCAAATATACTAAGAATACGTCGTTTACAAAGTAATTTTACTATTTTTGAACCCAAAGTAAAAAATGACATGTACAATACCTTACAACCCGTTTTACAGAACGAATTGGCTGAAATAGAAAAAGCCGGCTTATATAAAAGAGAAAGAATTATTGTTAGTCCGCAGGGTGCCGACATTAAAGTAAGCGATGGTAAAGAAGTAATAAACTTCTGCGCGAACAATTACCTAGGCTTATCGTCACACCCACGTGTTACAGAAGCAGCGAAGGCAGCGATTGATTCACATGGATTTGGTATGTCGTCGGTACGATTCATTTGTGGCACTCAAGATATACACAAAGAGTTAGAGAAAAAGATTTCAGAATTTTTAGGTACTGAAGATACCATTCTTTATGCTGCAGCATTTGATGCAAACGGTGGTGTATTCGAACCATTATTTAATGAGCAAGATGCAATCATCTCTGATGAGTTGAACCATGCTTCAATTATTGATGGTGTTCGTTTATGTAAGGCACAACGTTACAGATACAAGCATGATAATATGGAAGACCTTGAAGAGAAATTAAAAGAGACTCAAGGTTTACGTCATAGAATAATTGTTACGGATGGTGCTTTTTCGATGGATGGTACCGTTGCACAATTAGATAAAATAGTTGCATTGGCAGAGCGCTACAATGCCTTAATCATGATCGACGAGTGTCATTGCTCAGGCTTCATGGGTAAGTCAGGAAGAGGTACTCATGAGCATCATGGTGTGATGGGTAAGATTGATATTATCACCGGAACTTTAGGTAAAGCATTAGGTGGTGCATCAGGGGGATTTACTTCTGGACGTAAAGAAATAATTGACATGTTACGTCAACGTTCTCGCCCATATTTATTCTCTAATACATTAGCTCCATCAATCGTTGGCGCATCTATTGCTGTATTAGATATGCTAACTGAAACTACTGAGTTACGTGATAAATTAGAAAGTAATACAAAATACTTTAGAGAGGAAATGACTGCAGCTGGATTCGATATTAAAGCTGGTGTTCACCCTATAGTACCAGTGAGGTTATACGATGCAAAGCTTTCACAAGATTTCGCAAATAGAATGTTAGAAGAAGGTATTTATGTCATCGGATTTTATTACCCAGTAGTACCGCAAGGCAAAGCAAGAATTAGAGTACAAATGTCGGCAGCGCATGATCAGCATCATTTAGATAAGGCGATAGCTGCTTTTGTGAAGGTTGGGAAAGAGCTTGGGGTTATAAAATAATGTAGGATGTAGGATGTAGGATGTAGAATGTAGGATGAAAAATTAAGAATTAAGAATTAAGAGTTAAGAACGAAGTATTGCAATTTTTAAAAGATTGTAGAAGAAATAAAATAGAGTGATCGCAGTACTCAATACGCAGTACGCAATACGAAACAATAATGAAAGAAAAAATAGAAGAATATACCGCCGAAATTCAACAGACCGCGATAAACAACGCAGAGGAGCTTGAGCTGTTTCGTTTGAAATTTTTGAGTAGAAAAGGTATAGTAAATGATTTATTCGAAGCATTCAAAGCAATGCCACCTGAAGAGAAAAAAGTTTTCGGTAAGGTGATGAATGAATTTAAAAATATTGCGGAAGCAAAATTTAATGAAGCGAAAGAAGCATTAGAGAGTGCTGATGAAGGGGCTGGATTAGATTTTGATTTTACTTTACCGGGTACACCTTTTAACACGGGTTCTAGACATCCGGTTTCATTGGTATTGAAAGAGATCAATGATATTTTTCAACGTATCGGATTTACGATTGCGAAGGGACCAGAGATTGAAGATGATTGGCATAATTTCACATCCTTGAATTTCCCATTAGAGCATCCGGCACGTGATATGCAAGATACTTTCTTCATTCAAAAAGATGTTGAAGACCCTACAAAAGATTTAGCTTTAAGAACACATACTTCTTCTGTACAAATTCGTTTAATGGAAAACAATCAACCTCCATTAAGATCAATTATGCCAGGTAGAGTATTTAGAAACGAAGCAATATCTGCGCGTTCACATTGTATTTTTCATCAAGTCGAAGGATTATATGTTGATGAGAATGTTTCGTTCGCAGATTTAAAACAAACACTTTATTACTTCGTACAAGAGATGTTTGGTGTAGGTACTGAAGTACGTTTTAGACCATCGTACTTTCCATTTACAGAACCATCGGCAGAGATGGATATTCAATGTAAAAACTGTGGTGGTAAAGGATGTAATATTTGCAAGTACAGTGGTTGGGTAGAAATTTTAGGATGTGGAATGGTTGACCCGAATGTGTTAGAAAATTGCGGTATAGACTCTAATAAATACACGGGCTTCGCGTTTGGTGTAGGTATTGAGAGATTAGCAATGAACAAATATAAAATCAAAGACATACGTATGTTCTTTGAAAATGATGTTAGATTATTATCACAATTTAATTCAGAACTAAATTGAAATATTTAATTGGTATTTTACTTTTAAGCATTAGTGTTTTTTGGTACGCTTGTTCGAAAGATCAAGAGAGCCCAATACCTAGTGTGCCTGTAAATATTAATTTAAGTTTAGACGATCCGGCTTTCAATAATTTAAATGCCGTAGGTGGTACAGCTTATATTGATGGTGGCATTCGTGGCATTATCATTTATAGAAAAGGTGTAACAGAATACAATGCATTTGATCGTGCATGCTCATATCAAACAAATGATTCTTGTGCTTATGTAAGTCTCGATTCATCGATCAGTTTTGTGGGTTGTAGATGCTGCGGATCTAGATATCAATTATACGACGGCTCTCCTACTGTAGGTCCGGCGAACGCCGCACTCAGAGCCTATCGTACCAGTTTACAAGGAAGAAATTTATTAATCTATAATTAATATGGATGCAACTAAAATTCAGCAATCAATAAAAGAAGCTTCTAAAGAATTATTTAGAAAATTCGGTTATCACAAAACAAGTGTTAACGAAATTGCACGCAAATCAAGAGTTGCAAAAGCTACTATTTACAAGTATTTCGAAAGTAAAGAAGTTATATTAAACGAAATTTTAATGGATCATCTAAGCGTTGCTATTAATGACTTAGTACAAAAACTCCAACCAAATATTTCGAAAGAAGAAAAAATGAAAGCACTAATTCTAAAAACTAGTCGCTTATCATATACCGTTTGTTCAGAGTTTATTGGTTGGGATTTTATTAGAGAAAATGTCAACTCACAAGAATTCTTAAAAAACTTATCGAACGAATTAGAGGTATTATTAGTTAACACATTCATCAGCCAATCAGATTTCAAAAGCATACCCCGCGAGAAAGTTGAATTCTTAATGAAATCATGCAAAGCTATTACATTCTCATTCGCCTTCACCTCCGTAACCGTGAGTGATGTAAGGAAGAATTTTATCTCGTTTGAGAAGGAGATATTGCCGTACCTTGTTAAAGCAGTGCTTTAACTGTAACTAGTGACTAGTAACTGGTAACTAGATCTTCTAATTTCGGTTAAGGTATTCATAAATTTTTCAGGGGTTAGAGTTTCTAATGACTAGTTACTAGTCACTAGTTACAGATAAAATACCAATTTGGTTTTTAGTACATTTATGCTTACCTTTGTCCATATGCCTATAAAAATGAGAAAAGAACTTTCACAATTTTCAGAGAGTATCAGCCGTGAATTTGACTTTGGTGATGAAAAATCAATGTCTTGGTTACGTATGATATTACGTTTATTCGGATGGTAGTAAATTTATTTTACTAATGCGATAAAGCCGGTTTGCTTGGTCTCCCCAATGCGAAGATAGTAAACGTATGCCCCAGGGAATTGACCCTCACCTGTCCATGCGAATTCTGGATCGAGGGTTTCAAATAGTATTTGCCCCCAACGATCGTAGATTTTTAGTTCGAATTCATCTGGACAAATAGTACGTGATGCTAAGTTTATTTTGAATACATCGTTGATGCCATCACCGTTTGGTGAGAAGGCGTTAGGTACCATTGCCGGACCTAGATCTAATAATGGAGCGACTCTCAAATTAATTATTTGCTCTATAGTGTCGTTCTCATTACAGAACTTATTACTTAATAATTTTATTCTTACTGGGAAGTCTGTATTAGATTCTAATCCGCAATCTGCCACTACATATAATTCTGTATTTAATAAACTATTACCTGTAATAGTTTGCATACTTATTTGCAGAGGTACGTCTGGAGAATACAATGGTTCGGCACTTAATATCATTAAGTCTTCAGCATCTGCATCACTAGCAGATACAGGTATAAACCTAGAATAACCCGCATTTAAATTATATAAAATTGAATCTGGTTTTAATATTGCAGGTATATCGTTTTTAGGTAATTGTAATTTGAATAATATTCTAAGTGTATCTAATTTTTCGTTTTCGCACTTATTATCACGAACAAAGAAATCTACAAACAACGAATCTTCACCATAGAAATTATCGCATGTGGGTGTCCAGCAAAATTGATATCTCTCTGCATTTGTTTGGTCATCAATTTTTTTCCACTCAGCACCATTAGCTAAGAAATCATAATTTACATTTTGCAAACTAACATCAACATCATCTGCATCTATATCTTCACCAAACACAAAGAAACAGTTTGATTGATTCAATATTACATTAACAGTATTATCATTATTTACACTTGTACCCTCAGGCATAAGCGTAGGTTTTGCATTTATAATTGGTAAAAGATTTACAGTAATTTCTAGAGTATCTTGAGCTTGAAAAGGACATGCATTATCAAAAATTTCAAACTTCAACACAAAAGGTGTATCAATGTTAAGTCCGCATTGGGGTGTCCAACATACCTCACCAACAATATTAGAGTTACCAGCAATAACAGGTGGTGTTAAGGTTGCACCAAGATTAAATATATCTACTTGATCAATGATTGGTAATATGGTGATTTGATCGTTGACATTACCGTCGCTACCTTGAACAAAGAAACATCTTGTTTCACCAGTTCTAATGTTTAATACTTGATTCGGCAAATTGGTAAAAATCGTAGGCACTTCATTAGGTGCATTGATGAAATTGAAATTTACTCGAACTGTATCGTCTTGGGTAAATGGACAAGAGTTATCGTAAATAATAAAATCTAAATACTTACCACTAGTTGTGTCTAATGGGCATTTGGGTGTCCAGCAGAATTTAGTACTAATATTTTGTGTTCCCGTAACATCCGAAGGATCTAAAGTGGCTTCACCTGAAGCGAATAATTTATATAAACCAATGGTATCGATTCTGACTTTAAGTAGTTCTAGCGGATTACCATCGGAGCCTAATATATCGAAGCAAGTTTGTTGACCTACCATTATGTCAACAGTATTATTAGCTCCTAAACTTGTGGAGGCGACAGGTTTAAATCTGATTGGACAATTCAACACTTCTAGCTGTAACTCTCGTCGAATTTCGCCGAGCTTCACACCGTTTCTGTATTCTTCACAAAGTATGGATATTACATATACTCCTATTGCTTGAGGAACTATGTAAATGCTTGCAGTGTCGTTGTCGGTGATGATATCTGGATTTCCATCCATTAAATTATTAGTACTATAACCCGGAGCCCAAATAACATCGTCAAATGGGGCAGAGTTAGAAAAAGGTCCGACGTTAATTTGAGAAGTAGCACCACCTGCTAATGGTTCAATTTTCGAAATTCTTAATTCATCACCATCTTCATCATATGCTTTGAAATCATATTTGAAAGCTTCTCCAACACATAAATAATTTAATGGGTCTCTTCTAAATTCTGGAGAACTATTTACACGAAAATCACCATTATTCGGATAAGGTGATGCAAGCTCCATATAGAATGCCATTGGTGTAGCACCTGGGTCTACAATATTTTTAATGATATTGTTTCTACAACATCTCTCCCACGATACATAATATCCGTCGATATTATTGAACTGCTCCTTAGGCATAGTGAATTGTCCGACGAAAATACCCGCTTCAACGCAACGTAACTCAGGACTTGTACAGCCGGTATTAAACCGAATTCTGTAGATGCTGGTACGAGGCATAAATATGGTTTTGATTTGCAGGTTAGTTTCTTTGTTGAAAATATTGACTTCTAATTGTTGTTCGAAACCAGCACCTCTACCACCGCAATCGCGGTACATTTTCATTTTGATTTCATAGGTATCACCTGAGATATGACGGTAACTAAAATCACCTCCCACAATATGCGCAGCATAGAGCTCAAATGAACTCAAAAGGAAGAGAAATAATAGTAATAATCTGCTGGGATTTAAACGCATATCTTCAAATATAATGAATTAATGTAGTAACATTAAATTTCCAGTGCCTTCCTTGTTATTTATTTTCACTACATAGAAATAGACACCCGGGTCATGGTCATCCCCTATCCATTTAAATGAAAAATCGGTACTCTCGAAAATTAGCTTTCCCCAGCGGTTATATATTTTAATAAAGAAATCTTCAATACATTCATTCGGCAATTCGCCTTTAATGTAGAAAAAATCGTTTTTGCCGTCGTCGTTCGGACTAAACACATTGGGTATACTTTTGAAGGGATCACCTTCTTTTAAGCCATTTAATTTTAAGAGAAGATTTAGGGTATCGAGCTTTGGTAATGGGCAAGAATTGTCGCTAACTAGTATATCGAAACCTAAATTCTCATACTCAATAAAATTGCATTTTACATCAAAACAAACTTGAATATTTAAGCCTTCATTTACTGTATCAATTTCGATGGTGTATTTATTCAACAATTGATCGCTGACATTTAGAATAGCAGCTGATAAAGTATCGAGATCAATATCACGTGCGATAAAATTCAAACAAGTTTTTTTATTCGATTCAATAAAATCTTGATCAGCATTCAACCAAGTGATTTCGGGTGGAGTTCTTACAGGGCAATTACTAACATAATATTGTAATTCATTTCTAATCTCACCAATTTTTACTCCTTTTCGATATTCTTCCACTACGAATGCTAATGAATACAATCCGATTTGTGTTGGCACCACTGTTAACATTCCGGTTTTCACATCAATACTCACATCTGGTGTACCATCTAAAATATTCGACATTGAATAGCCAGCTGACCAATCGATGGTTGGGTATGGTCCGGGTTCTATAACCTGAATACCTGTTGCATTATTATTTATTTCATCGGTATTACCTTTTAAAGGTTCAATCATTTTATAGACTAATGAATCACCATCATCATCTATAAATTTATAATCGACAGCAAAAAATTCAGTGTTGCATAAAAAAACATTTTGGGGGTTTTCGTTATGCGGACTGCTATTGATAAATTCAGATGCATCAGATAAGCGAATAGCTGGGAACTCCATGTAAAAAGCGATGCCACTAGTTTGTGGATTCATTATGTTTTTGATACCACCATTTCTACAACATTGTTCATAGCTGATGTAATAACCATCAGTTGCTCTATATTTATTTGCACTTAAAAGAACAGTATCTGAATACACTCTTTTTTGCACACAATTAGTAGGTAAGCTAATGCAATCACCATTGATAAAATCGACATCTTGGGTACTTACAATTCGTAAATCAGCGGTTTGAATTAAGCTATCTTTTGCTTTATCATAAATACCAATTCTTAAACTACCCGGTGGGAAATCAACAGAGCCAGGCTTACAATCTCTATAATAATCGAGACTAATAGCATATCTCCCTGCAGAAATGTATTTCATAGAGAAGCTACCACCAATAATATGAGTAGCCTTTGCCCCTATTGTAAAGCAGGTGAAAAGTATTAAAAACAGTGCCAGTTTAGCCTTGAACATTCTTTAAAATTAACATATTAAACTTACCTTTGAAAAATAATTATGAGAAAGAACAAAACGCATACCATCGTTGAGAATGTTGAGATAATTGACATTGCGAATGAAGGTAAAGGGATTGCAAAAGTTGATGAATTAGTAGTATTTGTTGAGAAAGTAGTACCTGGAGATATAGTAGACATTGAAATTTACAAACAGAAAAAAAACTTAGCAGAAGCTAAAGTTTCAAAATTTGTACAATTCTCTAATAAAAGAGCTGAACCATTTTGTGAGCATTTTGGTGTATGCGGAGGTTGCAAATGGCAAAACATGTCGTACGCAAATCAACTACACTATAAACAAAAAACAGTAGTCGATGCTTTAACTCGTTTATGTAAAATCGAATTACCAGAAATAGAATATATCAAAGGATCTGAAGCGACCGATTACTACCGTAATAAGATGGAATACACCTTCTCCAATAAACGTTGGTTAACCATCGAAGAAATTCAAACAGAAGAGAAATTAGAGATGAATGCCTTAGGCTTTCACATACCTAAAAAATTTGATAAAATATTAGATATACAAAAATGTCATTTGCAAGATACACGTGCGAATGATATTCGAAATGCTGTTAGAGAATTTGCGCTTAAGAATGAATATACATTTTACGATATTCGAAATCATG
>JACCDK010292940.1_pt1 | contig 11307 bp, 9 predicted proteins | sample 7445871 | NCBI WGS metagenome assembly JACCDK01 (sample SAMN15323436, study PRJNA562643) | freshwater metagenome | isolation source: river surface water | place: USA:Blue River Watershed | collected 2017-08-15
GTCTGGTATTACTGAGCTAATTTTTGTGACAGGCCGAAATAAAAGATCGATTGAAGATCATTTTGATAAAAATGTTGAGCTTGAAGCTAGCCTTATAGCCTCCAACAAAAATCTTTTGCTAGAGTCTATCCGATCCATTATTCCGTCACATGTGAAATGTATTTACACAAGACAATCTGAACCTTTGGGTTTAGGTCATGCCGTTCTTCAAGCAAAAACAATAATCAATGATGAGCCATTTGCTGTTTTATTGGCTGATGATTTAACTGACGCTAAGACACCAGTTTTAAAACAATTAATTAGTCAGTATCAAAAAGAACAAGCTTCCATGATTGCGATTGAAGACATCCCAAAAGATAAAACAGTGCAATATGGTATCGTTGATGTAAGTGACTCCAAAAATAATCTATATAAAATTAATTCTATTATAGAAAAGCCTCAGCCAAAAGATGCGCCATCAACGCTAGGCGTAATCGGCCGTTATGTATTTAATCCAGAAATTTTTGATTGTTTAGAAAAAATTAAGCCAGGAAAGGGCGGTGAGATTCAACTCACTGATGCGATTCAAATGCTGCTTGGTCAGCAATCGATCTTCGCATATCAATTTGAAGGTAAGCGATATGATTGTGGAGATAAATTAGGTTTTATGAAGGCTAATATTGAATTTTCAAAAAGACATCCAGAGATTGGAAAAGAATTCATTGACTTTCTAAAATCAATATCATGATTCGGTTTATTGATTAATGGATACCATCCAAACATTAATTAATAAATCTTCTGTGCTGTATTCAGAAGTTGAAATTAAAAATGCAATTCATAATATTGCAAATCAAGCCAATCAAAGCATTCATGCAAATGAGCTTTATGTATTATGCGTTATGAATGGCGCCCTGATTTTTGCAGGACAGCTTTTACCTCAATTAAAAAAGAATATTCAATATCATTATATTCATGCATCACGATACGAAAATTCTCTCACTGGTGATTCGATTCGCTGGTTCGTCAAGCCACCAAAAGATATTGAGGGTAAAACTGTTTTGATTCTTGACGATATCTTAGATGAGGGTATCACGCTTAATGAGATTGTATCGATGTGCCGCACAATGAATGCAAAAGAAATTTATACTGCTGTTCTTTTTGATAAAGAGATTGCAAAAGACAAATCCTATTCATCAGACTTTATTGGCCTTAAAGTACCTAATCGATTTGTATTTGGCTATGGATTAGATTGCAAAGGCTTTGGTCGAAATTTACCGCATTTGTATGCTTTAAACTAAAAGCATCTTATGTTTACGTAATTTAATGTCACAATGACACACCTATGAGCAAAAAAAATAAATCTATTCGACAAGAAGACCCTCAAAAAGAACGCGAGGCTATGTTTTATGAAAAGCCGTTGCCAAGTCGTGAGCTGATTTTAAAGGTGATGGCTGATCAAGGCGTGCCCCTTTCAATTTCCAAACTCAATCAGTTGCTTGAAATTGCTGATGATGAATCCGAAGCATTTTCTAAGCGCATTCGAGCCATGGAGAGACAAGGTCAGATTATGCGAAATCGTAAAGACGATTTCTGTATTTCTGAAAAATTAAATCTTATCCTAGGCCGCATACAAGGTCATCCAGATGGATTTGGATTTCTTATCCCAGACCAAGGGGGTGATGATATTTTCTTATCTTCAAGAGAGATGATGCAAGTGCTTCATAACGATCGTGTCATGGTTCAAACCATCGGTGTTGACAGAAAAGGTCGACCCGAAGGTAAAGTGATTGAGATTCTGGAGAGAAAAAATGAAACTCTAGTAGGCAGAGTAATTCAAGGTCAAGGTGTGACAATTGTGGCTGCTGAGGACAAGAGAATTAATCAGGATTTTCTTATTCCGTACCATCTTGATATGGGTGCAAAACCAGGACAAATCGTGGTCATTGAAATTACAGCTCAACCCTCCTTTAAGTCGCGACCAATGGGAAAAGTCATTCAGATTCTTGGTAATTATGCAGATAGCGGCATGGAAATCGAGATTGCTTTACGAAAACACCAACTACCTTACAACTTTTCAGAAGAAACCATCCGTATTGCGGAATCTTTTTCCAAAAAAGTTTCAGAGAAAGACTTTAAAGGAAGAATTGATTTACGCGATTTACCTCTCATCACTATAGACGGTGAAACAGCAAGAGATTTTGATGATGCAGTTTATGCCGAGAGTGTTGGTAAAAATTGGCGTCTCGTAGTTGCTATTGCTGATGTGAGTTATTACGTTCAACCCGATAACGTTTTAGACAAAGAAGCTTTTGAAAGAGGAAATTCAGTTTATTTTCCTAGAAGAGTCATTCCGATGTTGCCAGAGGCTCTTTCAAACGGCCTTTGTTCTCTTAATCCTCATGTAGATCGATTGTGCATGATTTGTGACATGCTGATTGATCAGCATGGAAAAGTAGTATCTTATAAATTTTATCCATCTGTGATGGAATCAAAAGCACGAATGACTTATACAGATGTGAGTGCTTTATTAAAAGAGACATCACCAGAATTAACAGAAAAGTATAAAGCTATTATTCCCCACATTAAAAATCTTGAATCGGTATATAGAATACTCACCAAACAAAGACATGCGCGTGGTGCAATTGAATTTGACTCATCTGAAACGATTATGATTTTTAATGATCAAGGAAAGATCGATCGTATTGAGCCTGTCATTAGAAACGAAGCGCATCGACTCATTGAGGAATGCATGTTGGCAGCTAATGTATGTGCTGCTAATTTTTTAATTGAACATGAGCATCCAGCGCTTTATAGAATTCATGAAGGACCTACTGAAGAGCGTTTAGAAAATTTACAAATATTTTTAGCGGAGTTTGGCTTTATGTTAGGTGGGGGAGATAAGCCAAGCATTAAAGATTACGCAGCTTTAATTGAAAAAATTAAAGGCAGGCCGGATGAGCATTTGTTACAAACAGTTCTTCTAAGGTCCATGCAGCAAGCTGTTTATAGTCCTGACAATATCGGCCATTTTGGATTAGCTTATGAAGCTTATGCACATTTCACTTCCCCAATACGTCGATATCCCGATCTTTTAATTCATCGTGCTATTAAAGCCACATTAGAAAAAAAGAAAATGCCCGCATCAAACTGGCATCTTCTTGGCCAACATTGCTCTATGACAGAAAGAAGAGCTGATGATGCAACACGCGATGTATCTTCATGGCTTAAATGTTATTACATGCAAGATAAAATTGGTGAAATATACGAAGGCACTGTTGCAGGCGTGACAAGTTTTGGTTTGTTTGTAGCCATTGATGGCATTTATATTGAAGGTTTATTACATGTGACTGAATTAGGTAATGATTATTTTACCTATGACAAAGCAAGACATGCCATGGTTGGTGAAAGATCCCATGTGATTTATCGTTTAGGTGATCGACTAAAAGTTAAATTAGTTCGCGTAGATTTAGAGCTTAGTAAAATTGATTTCAGTCTCGTGAGTCATCAAGAAGTTCAAAAGACACCGTTGAAAGATAGAAAAACAAAAAACTTCTTTAAAGATAAAGTGACGCATAAGAGGAAATCTCATAATACAAAACACAGAGGTACTTCGAAGCCAAATCGATCATCTAAAAGTAAAAAGAAAATAAGAGCGAAATAATATGTCACAAAGTCAGATCATTTTTGGATTTCATCCAATCATTAGTCAATTAAGACAATCTTCAAGAAGCATTCAAGAAATTTATTTGGATAGTGATCGAAACGACCCAAGAGCTAAAGAAATTATCGAGTTAGCCAAAGAAAATAATATTCGCATCTTGATGGTAGATCGCGCAAGATTAGATGGTATTGCTTCGCAAGCTAAACATCAGGGTGTAGTTGCAAAAATTATTCCTTTAGTGATTCCTTATAAAACAGTAGAAGATATTTTAGAAAGCGGCCTAAAAGAACCAGCTTTTTTTCTTATATTAGATGGCGTAGAAGACCCACATAATTTGGGTGCCTGTTTACGTGTTGCAGATGGCATGGGAGTTCATGCCGTGATTGCACCTAAAGATAGAGCGGTAGGATTAAATGCTACCGTGCGCAAAGTTGCTTCAGGCGCTGCGGAATCGATACCTTTTATTGTTGTTACGAATTTAGCAAGAACGATTCGTCAACTCAAAGAAGAGGGCGTTCTTGTTGTTGGTACAGCTGAAGACGGCGCAGAGTCTCTTTACGAAGCAAATTTTAAAGGGCCTATTGCCGTGGTATTAGGTTCTGAAGGAAGCGGTCTTAGAAGGTTGACCCGAGAAGTGTGCGATTTCTTAATTAAAATACCAATGTTAGGCGCTGTTGAAAGTTTAAATGTGAGCGTTGCTAGCGGTATTGTCCTGTCAGAAATTAGACGACAACGCTTTAAAGATTAATTCCTAAAGTTCTTTGGTTGTCTGATCTAATTTTTTTCAATAATTTAGGATTTTTAACTAAATTAACTTCATAAGACGGGATCATTTTTTTAATTTTACTTTTCCAAGCAATTGACTTTTTTTTATTGAGAAAACATTTTTCTATAACCTCAATCATAGATTTAACAGATATTGATGCCCCTGGTGATGCGCCAAGAAGCGCAGCCAAATTATTCTTGCCTGAGAAAATAATTTCCGTTCCAAATTCTAGTTTTGGAGTGCCTATATTTGGTTTTTTCATAATTTGCACCCTAATACCTGCGTTTTCTAGCTGCCAATCTTCAGCATTTGCGTCTGGGTAAAATTTTCTTAAATCAGCTAGGCGACTTTTATGGGATTTAAAACTTTGTTTAATTAGATAAATTAATAAAGGCCATTCCTTTAAGAAAACGATGCAGAGAGTTTTTAAGTTATGAAATTTAATTGATGAAATAAAATCAAAGAGAGATCCTGAAATTAGAAATTTAAAGGTAAAGCTAGCAAATGGACCAAACATTAATATTTTTTCCCCATTTATTATCCTAAAGTCTAAATGCGGTAGTGACATTGGTGGGGAACCTATTTCTGCCTTCCCGTAAACTTTTGCTTTATGTAATGCAACAATTTTAGGATTTTTACAAACTAACCACTGACCATTTACTGGAAAGCCAGCATAGCTTCTTTGTTCATAAATCTTTGCTTTTTGTAAAAGTTTTAATGAATTGCCACCAGAAGCAATAAAAATAAATTTTGCTTGCATTTTCTTCACATTATTTACCTCTACTGACCATAAACCATCTTTAGTTTCATTAAGATCAGTTACCTTATAATTTGTATGTAAATAAAAATTCTTTTTGGTTTTTAAAATAGATATTAGTTGATATGTTATTTCACCAAAATTTAGGTCTGTTCCAATTTCAACTTTTGTCGCAGCATATTCTTTTGGCGATTTTTTTGTTTTGAGAAGCGGAATCCATTTTGAAATAGTTTTAAAGTCACTTGAAAATTCAATTGTTTTAAAAAGAGGATTATTTTTCAAAGCTAGATATCTTTTTTTTAAATAAGCCCTATCTTCATTGCCATTTACAAGACTAATATGCGGAACTCTTTTTATAAATTTATTAGGTGAAAATAAATGGTATTTTTTTGTTAAATAACTCCAATATTGGAGAGAAAGCTCAAATCCAGAATTTATTTGAATTGCTTTTTGTATATCAATTTTATTATTTGGTAAAAGAGGTGTGTAATTAAGCTCACAATATCCAGCATGGCCTGTCCCGGCATTGTTTAAGGCTTTTGAGCTTTCCAAGGCTGGACTATTAAGCGATTCAACTATGTCTACACGTAAACTTGAATCTAGTTCTTTCAAAATGGATCCTAGGGTTGCACCCATAATACCGGCGCCTATAATTAAGACATCAGTTTCATACAAAGGGATATTTTTGCTTTTTTTCATATAGTTAAACATTTACAGTAAGCGATTTATTTCAATTATAGCTTGTTATAATAAAGCTACCTTAAAGAAGAGAAAATTGATGAAAGTAAGTGGTTTTACCTTTATTAGAAATGGCACTAGTCTTGGCTATCCTTTTATTGAGAGTATTAAGTCTATATTGCCTATTTGTGATGAATTTGTCATAGCTTTAGGCAAATCTGAAGATGATACTTTGGATAAAATTCGCGCCTTAAAATCAAAGAAAATTAAAATTATTGAAACCTTGTGGAATGAAAATATTTCAGACAGGGGTTTTGTTTACGCGCAACAAAAAATGATTGCTCAATACAATTGTTCTGGAGATTGGGCGTTTTATCTTGAAGGCGATGAAATTATAGACCCTAAAGACCATAAGAAAATTTTAGCTTCTATGCGCCAGTATCTTAATAACAAGGATATTGAAGCTCTTGCTTTTAAGTACCATCATTTTTACGGTAGTCCCGACTGGATCGCTATAAGCCCAGGCTGGTATAGGCAAGAATGTCGTATTATCAGAAATAACTTAAGATCCTGGGATCCTGATTCGCTATATTTTTTAATTATGGATAAAAACAAAAAAGGCCGATATCCTAAAGCGGTATTGCTAGATGCTTTTATTTATCATTATGGGCATGTAAGGAAGTTGGATTACATGAATAATAAATTAAAGAAAGTTGGAAAATATTGGGGTCAAAAACATGCGATATTTAATAAATACAATATTGATCCAAAAGCGCTTAAAAGATTCGAAGGTAAACATCCTATTTCAATAAGAAATTGGCTTAAAGAGCATGCAGAAAAAAAATTCTTTATCGATCCACATTACCATCCTACTTTAAAAGATATAAGGCATAGAATGGTCATGAAATTAGAAAAGCTTTTTAGTTTAGAAATAAGTAAAAAGCATTTTCAGTTAATAAGAACTAATTCATCTGAAAATAATTAATTTGAAAATCTCAGCAATTATTATTACCAAAAATGAGGAGCATTCAATTAGAGAATGTTTAAGTTCTATTTCGTGGGTAGATGAAATTATTGTTGTCGATTCAGGAAGTAAAGATCAAACGTTAAAAATTTGTAAAGAATTTGGAGTAAAAGTATTTTCTAAGCCATGGCGAGGTTTTGGTTTGCAAAAGAATGAAGCATTAAAGCATGCAAAATATAAGTGGATTTTATCAATTGATGCAGACGAAATAATCACACCTCAATTAAAAAAAGAAATTATCTCGATTGTGAAATCTAATAATCCATCTAGTGCATACAGCATTAAGAGAAGGTCTTTTTATTGCGGAAAGCTCATTAGATTTTCTGGTTGGCAATCCGATTTTGTTGTTCGTTTCTTTCAGAAAAAACTTTGTAAATTCTCGAATGATTTGGTACATGAAAAAGTCATTGTTAATGGTGATATATCAAAAACCAACTCGTACATGATCCATAATGCATTCGAAAATTTTGAAGAAGTTATAAAGAAAATAAATATTTATTCCTCTTTAAGCGCTTCAATGCTCCATAAAAATAAGAAAAAAGGCAGTTTAAAAAAAGCCATACTTCACGCTTTTTGGAGTTTCTTTAAAACGTACATCATTAAATTAGGATTTTTAGATGGCAGATCTGGGTTGATGCTATCTATTTCAAATGCTGAAGGCACTTATTATCGATATATAAAGCTTATGATGCTTCATTCGAGTTCTAATGGTTAATATTTCAGTAATTGTTACAACTTACCAAAGACCCAAAGCTCTTGATGCTGTTTTAAAATCACTTAGCCTCCAAACGAAGCTACCTGCTGAAATCATTGTTGCTGACGATGGATCAGGTCAGGATACCAAGTTTTTAATTAAATCATGGCAATCTAAAATTACCTGTCCTTTAGTTCATGTCTGGCAGGAAGATAAAGGCTTTCGTGCTGCAAGGGCTAGGAATTTAGGTGTTGCATCATCCAAAGGCAACTATTTGGTTTTTCTCGATGGTGATTGTATTGTGTTTCCTGATTTTATATCCAGACATATGGCTCTTGCTGAAATAGGATATATAGTTATGGGAAGTCGAATTTTATGCTCTGAGGCGCTTACTTCAAGAGTCGAAAATAACAAATTATGGCCATGTACTTTTACGCTTAAAGACTGGCTTACGAGTCTCGTCAAAAATGATATTAATCGAATCTACCCGCTATTAAGACTGCCCGATGGCTTATGGAGAAAGCTTAGAACAAAAAAATGGTTGGGTATTAGAACTTTTAATTTAGCAGTATGGAAAAATGACTTTTATGCTGTAAATGGGTTTGATGAACAATTTGAAGGTTGGGGTCATGAAGATGCTGATCTAGCTATCAGATTAATCAATAATTCTATTTTAAGAAAAGATGGTCAATTTGCTTTACCCGTTTTACATCTATGGCACAGTGAAAATGACAGAAACAATGAAAAAGATAACAAGAGTTATTTGGCTTCTTCAATTAAATCAAGAAAAATAAAAGCAATCAAAGGAATTCTAAATTCTAAAATTAATAAATGAAAAAAATATTAGCTATTCAATTTAAATATTTTGGTGACGCAGTCTTTTTAACCCCTGCCTTAGAAGCCTTAAGAGAAAAATTCCCTCATTCAGAACTTCATTTATTGGTCGCAAAAGAAATTGCGCCGATTTTTAATAATCTCAAATATGTCGATAAAATATGGGCTGTTCCTCGTAGTAGAGGCAAAATTAATTTTTTTGAGCTACTCCCTTTCATTAAAGCCTTAAGAGAATGTAATTTTGATCAGGCTGTTGATTTTGGCGGGAATGATAGGGGCGCAATTTTTTCTCTATTGTCTGGTTCCAAAATTAGACTAGGTTTAATAGAGAATAGACCAAAAATCTTACAGAAGATTTGCTATACAAGCCGAATCGACTCTTATGACTTGCCTAAAAATTATGTTCAAAAAAATCTTAGTCTATTAAAGGCATGGGGCATTCGAAAATTGCATCATATTAAGCCTCAAATCATTGCCGATGTAAATTTGAAAAAACAAGCTAAAGAAATTTTAAAAGGTAGATCTATCATTTGCCATCTTGGCACTTCGCAGCCAAAGAAAGAGTGGCCATTAAGAAAATGGCAAGATTTCTATAATAGCCTTGAAAAGGAAAGAAGGCATCTGGTTGTTTTTTCTTCTGGAAACAGCGAAAGGGAAAGATCATTGTTGGCTGATCTTCAGAAATTGGAACCTGATATTTTCGTTCTGCCAATGATCAAGAATTTAAATTTATACATAGCTGTTTTAAATGAAGCAAATTTAGTTATTTCAGGCGATACGGCTCCGTTACATTTTTCTAGAGCACTCGGCGTAAGTGTTATAGGTTTGTTTGGTATTTATGGTTCGACTCAATATGCTGCACCGATTTATTCAAATAAAGAGAAAGTCATAGGTGGTTTATGTTTATGTACCGGAGATTTAGAGCATTTTGAAGTTTGTAAGAGTAAGGAATTTTGTATGGAAAAAATCCAGCCTAAAGAGGTAGTTCGTTTAATTAATTTAAAATAAAAAACCCATAGTCTTTATGAGCTATGGGTTAAAATTTGGCTCCTCGACCTGGGCTCGAACCAGGGACACACGGATTAACAGTCCGTTGCTCTACCGACTGAGCTATCGAGGAATTGAGAACGTGATCATAAGGTAAACTTTGTCTTAAGGTCAACTCAAAAGAAGAGAATTATACTGGAATTAGCGCTTCTTTTAAACCGAAAGCGCTCGCTTTATTCTTGATAAAGCTTCTGTTAAATTTTTCATTGATGTAGCAAAAGAGATTCTAAAATAACCTTCTGCGCCAAATACAGACCCAGGCACTACGGCTACACCTTCTTTTTCTAGGAGATAATCAGCTAAAGCGAGATCGGTTTTTTCTTTTAGAATCTTTTGATCGTATAAATGTTCGATCGCTTTTCTTGCATCAGGAAATGCATAAAAAGCTCCTTCAGCTTCAATACATGATAGACCCGGAATCTCATTAAAGCTTTTTACAACATAAGCATGCCTTTCTCTAAAAGCTTTAATCATGGGCTGCATACATGCTTGATCACCTGAAAGTGCAGCTTCTGCAGCTACTTGGGATATTGAAGTTGGATTAGATGTAGATTGAGATTGAAGTATTTCCATGGCCTTTATGATGTAACTTGGACCGGCTGCAAAACCAATTCGCCAGCCTGTCATGGAGTAAGCTTTTGAAACGCCATTCATAACGACACAACGATCTTTTAATGATGGCTCAACATTTAAAATATTATAAAAAGGCATATCTTTTAATTTGACATGTTCATACATATCATCTGTGCCAATTAAAATATTTGGATGTTTTAGAAGTATTTTTGCGAGAGATTCTAATTCCTCTTTTGAATAAACAGCGCCTGTTGGATTCGAAGGTGAATTTAACATGAGCAATTTTGTTTTTGGAGTAATCGCATTTTCAAGCTGAAGGGCTGTCATTTTGAATTTTTGTTCAATTCCACATTCAACGATCACCGGTTTAGCATTTGAAACTAGGGCGATATCTGCATAAGATACCCAATAAGGCGCGGGTATAATTACTTCATCGCCTGCATTTAAAACAGCAAGACAGAAATTAAAAATACATTGCTTTCCTGCTACACCAACAATCACTTCATTGGGGGTATATTCAAGATTATTGTCTCGTTTAAATTTATCAATAATTGCTTTTTTTAATGATGGAATGCCAGCCACAGGGGTGTATTTTGTAAATCCATTATCGATTGCTTTTTTTGCAGCATCTTTGATATGTTGTGGCGTATCAAAATCTGGTTCCCCAGCAGCAAGGCCAATAATATCTTTGCCTTCTGATTTATAGCGAGCTGCTTTGGCTGTGATGGCAAGGGTTGGTGATTCTTTTATTCGGCTGACGCAGTCGGATAGTTTGATGGCTGACAATTTAGATCCAGGGTTTATTGAAGAATGACCCTATTTTACGCAAAAAGAAGTGTTGTTGAAATAGACTTTTAATCTATTCACATGTCTTAGAGCAGCCCACCAGTTGATTGTAATCTTCGAGAAGTTCAGGGTTAATTAGAGAAATTTGTTCCTGAATATTTTTAATTTCTTTTTTATCATCTTTAGTTTTAGCAATAAAACCTAAACGTAAAAGTGCATCTGTGTTTTGACTATCTAATTTGATTGATTGTCGATATGCTTTCTCTGCCTCAATCAAATTATTAAGATGCTCATAGGCAAGGCCAAGTTCAAACCAAGCTTCAGCATTATTCTTTTCTTTTCTTGTCCATTCATTAGCTACATCAAATAATTTCTTCCAGTCTTCCTTGATCGTTGGAATTGCAACTTGAAGAAAAATTGGTTTTTTATCTTCTTCTTCTTCCCACAAAGCTCTGCCACTGATTGGAAAATTAGTTTCAGCTGGTTTGTTTTTAAGTGAATTTAACCA
>JACCDK011598950.1_pt1 | contig 11304 bp, 10 predicted proteins | sample 7445871 | NCBI WGS metagenome assembly JACCDK01 (sample SAMN15323436, study PRJNA562643) | freshwater metagenome | isolation source: river surface water | place: USA:Blue River Watershed | collected 2017-08-15
CCAGAAAAGAACAGTCGAAAAAGTATATACCCGCGAATTTCTGGACGGTCCAAGGGAGAGTCCTTGGGGAAATACCCAGCGAGCACAAAAAAATGGACTCGAATTTGACGATAGTGGGTATCGGGAGATTGATCGATATTGCATTGAAAAAGGTATCCACTGGAGTGCCTCTGCTTGGGATGTTGACTCGCAGAGGTTCCTCAGAGCCTTCGATCTGCCATTCAACAAGTTAGCATCTCCTATGCTGGGCCATAGGCCATTGATCAAGGAGGTGGCATCGGAAGGGCGTCGTACATTTATATCGACCGGTATGGCGACACTTAATGAAATAGACGATGTTGTCAATATTTTTAGGCAGAAAAACTGCCCTTTCGAATTAATGCACTGCAACAGCACATATCCTATGAAGGAAGAGGACGCCAACCTCTTGTGCATCCCGATGTTGAGGCAGCGTTATGGGTGTGATGTTGGTTACTCCGGCCACGAAAGTTCTCTTATCAAAGTCTGCATAACGGCAGTGGCTTTGGGTGCAACAAGTTTGGAGCGACATATAACACTTGACCGCGCGATGTATGGTTCTGATCAGGCAGCTTCTGTTGAAGCGCATGCATTGCGCAACTTCGTGGAATCGGTCCGTGCTGTCCAAAAAATACTAGGCACCGGACAGAAGAGTATTACTGAGGCGGAATCTGCTGTGCGTAAAAAACTGCGGGTGGAGGTGCCTGATTAATGAAGCCACGAGTGGTTCTCATTATCCAGGCCAGAATGGGCTCAACTCGCCTGCCTGGGAAGTCGATGATGGATCTGGCTGGGGCCCCTTTGGTGGGGCGGATCCTCGAGCGCGTCAAGCGTTGTAGGAGATTGGACGATATCGTATTGGCGATACCTGATTCTACAGAGGATTTAGTTCTGGCGGAGCTTGGGAAGGAGTACGGGATTAAGGTTTTTGCCGGGTCCGAAAACGATCTTGTCGAGCGCTATTACCAGGCCGCGTTATGGTCGTGTGCGGATGTCATTTGTCGCTTGCCTGCAGATAACGCAACGCCCGAACCCGCAGAGATTGATCGGATCATTGAGCATCATCAGTCTCTGGGGCGCCGTGGCTTCAGCTCGAATCTATCTGTTATCGGAAATTCTGGATATCCCGATGGGATTGGGGCGGAGATTTTTGACTTTTCGCTTCTCGAGGAGGCGCGTATGCGTCATTCAGATCCTCGACAAAGAGAGCATGTCCACCTCAATTTTTATGACTACATCAAAGGCTCAGCAGTGGATTCTGCATGGTGTCCAATTAGTACTGTTCAATGCCCGGAAAGCTTCCGTCGTCCTGATCTGATATTGGATGTCAATACCGCTGAACAATATGAGTTCATGCGCTCGTTGTATGAGCATCTATATCCTATAAATTCCAAATTTCATATAACCGACACGATAGAGTGGTACGACAATATTTATTTGAAATCCAAGAGATGATGGATGCTTGAGATGCGAACTGTTTATTTCAATGGTCACTTGGTGCCTGAGACGGAAGCAAAAATCTCCGTGTATGACTCGGCCTTGATGTTTGGTGACATGGTTTTCGAGATGACCCGCTCCTTCAATAAGAAGCAGTTTAAGCTGCAGGAACATATTGAGCGTCTGTATGCGGGATTGAAAATCCTGCGTATTCCCTTGCAGATGACGCCAGAGGAAATGGAGCGAGCCTGCCATCAAACGATTGAGAGTAATGAGCACTTGTTCCGAGCCGACGATGAGCACCGTCTCATGATCGACGTTTCTCGAGGCTTGCTCGGTATTTACCAAGGGATCGAGGGTTTGCACAAGGGCCCGAATGTAATCATTGCTGATTTCCCACTGCGCTGGACTGTTGCAACGATGGGGGCGCTGTTTGACAAAGGCATCAATGCAATCATCACTTCACAACGTGCGATTCCTGGGTATCTGCTCGATCCGAAGATCAAGAATCGCAGCCGTATTCATTACTTGATGGCTAACATAGAAGCCGGTCAGGTTGAAGGAGATAACAATTGGGCGCTGTTACTTGACCCGGACGGTTTCATTGCTGAAGGAACGGGGGATAACTTCTTCATCGTCAAAGATGGAGTAGTCATCACGCCTGAGGGGCGCAACATACTTCGAGGTATCTCTCGTGAGTACGTCATGAAGGAGCTGTGCTCACAATTGAAGATGCCAGTCATCGAGAAAAACATCGAGGTCTACGACGTGTACACCTCAGATGAGGCGTTTATGACCGGTACTCCGTTTTGCATGCTGCCTGTGACCTCCCTCAACGGAAATCCTATCGGGAATGGAGCAGTCGGCGAGCATTTTAGTCGTTTGCTTGGTCAATGGAGCGCGAACACGGGTGTTGATATTGCGGGTCAGATCAAGCAATGGGATCGTGAGAGGGAAGGGAACGGAGCCATGAATGCCCCAACCCCCTATCGCTTCAAAAGTAAGTGATGCATCTGATTGGATTCATGCAAGGCCGTCTCTGCGATCAGGTCAATGGGAAGATTCAGGCATTTCCTTGGCATTCTTGGGAAAGTGAATTTCCTGCTGCGGCTGAGATCGGTATCCGTGCTATGGAATGGACTTTGGATCAGGAGCGACTTCATGAAAATCCTTTGCTGACTCCTGACGGTCAGCATCGAATCAGTCTGCTGTGCCAGAAATATCAATTTGTTATTCCTTCAGTTACAGGTGACTGCTTCATGCAGGCTCCTTTTTGGAAAGCGAAAGGTGGGGTGAAGGCTGAACTCCAGGCTGACTTCCAAGCAATTTGCGAGGCCTGTTCGGTAGTCGGTGCTCGGATTCTGGTAGTTCCTCTAGTAGACGATGGGCGATTGGAAGACTCATCGCAAGAAGACGAGTTGATCGATTTTTTGTTGCGCTATACGGATAGGTTGAGGCAGTTGCGCGTCCAAGTGATTTTTGAATCGGATTTTGCCCCTCAGGAACTGAACCGATTCATGGGGCGATTGCCAAGCGTCTGTTTCGGGGTCAATTACGACATTGGAAATAGCGCTGCACTGGGTTTTGAACCTTCGCAGGAGTTTGAGTCATACGGTTCACGAGTAATGAATGTTCACGTGAAAGATCGTGTGTTCGGTGGTACTACCGTACCATTGGGAATGGGCTCTGCTCAGTTCGATGTGGTATTCGCGGAGTTGCGCAAGATGAACTACCAAGGCAACTTCATTCTACAGACGGCCCGTGCCCCCGAGGGGAATCACGCTGATGTCTTGGGTGTGTACCGCGACATGACAGCGGATTGGATCGCTAATTTCATGCAATAGAAAGCTGATTAGGGCACTTTTCGCCTTTTGAGCTTACAGGCTAGATTCTCTTCCCATGCATATTGATCTGAGCGGTAAATCAGCTCTCGTGACCGGCGCTTCACGGGGAATCGGACGGGCGATCGCCGATCTTTTGCATGCACATGGATGCCGTGTTGCACTGAACGGGCGCAATGCCACCGATCTAGAGGTTGCAACGAACGCGCTCAAGGGTTCAATCGGTATCGTTGGCGATGTGGCAAACGTGCTTGGGGCTAAACAGGTCGTCGCCGACGCTTTGGAGGCTCTTGGTGGTTTGGATATCTTGATTTGCAACGTAGGCAGCGGACGCTCAACCCCTCCTGGCCAAGAGTCCAACGATGAATGGTTGCACATGTTTGCACTGAATCTTTGGAGCACCACCAATACCGTTGAGGCTGCTAAGGAGGCCCTCATAGCAAGCAGGGGCAGCATTGTTTGTATTTCTTCTATCTGCGGTCTAGAAGTGATTCCCGGTGCGCCTGTGACGTACTCTGCTGCCAAAGCTGCACTGAATGCATTCGTGCGCGGTATTGCTCGCCCCCTAGGAAGAAAAGGTGTTCGTATCAACGCCGTTGCACCTGGAAACATTCTTTTCGAAGGTTCCATCTGGAGTAAAAAGCTAGCGGAGGATAGTGAGTCTGTTGAGCTAATGCTGCACCGTGACGTTTCTTTAGGCCGGTTGGGCTCCCCTGATGAGGTTGCTAATCTGGTGCTTTACATGGCATCTCCACTGAGCGGATTTGCAACCGGCCAAATATGGACTATTGACGGTGGTCAGACTCATTCATGATTGTTCCGTAAGCAAGGTTTTGACATGACACTTGAGAGATTCCGTCTTAAGGGTAGGACAGCCTTAATCACAGGTGCCGGTGGACTGCTTGGTTTTGAGCATGCTGCTGCATTACTTGAGTGTGACGCCAAGGTGATTCTTACTGACATCGACGAATCTGCATTACTTTCAACTAAATTAGCACTCGCAGCTGAGTTTGATGTCGGCAATATTCACACGATGCTGATGGACGTCACCAAGCCTGAGGCGGTGCGATCAGCGGCGGTCCATCTTGAGGCGAATGGAATTCGAGTGGATATTCTTTTGAATAACGCAGCAATTGATCCCAAGGTCAAAGGGAACGGGGGTGTTGACGAGACCTCTCGCCTAGAGAATTTTCCATTGGAGCAGTGGAACCTACAACTAGCCGTTGGCCTAACTGGCGCTTTCCTGTGTGGACAGGTGTTTGGCTCAGCAATGGCTCAATCGGGTAAAGGTGGCGTGATTGTACAGATCGCATCTGATCTTTCTGTCATTTCTCCAGATCAGCGCCTATATCGAGTTGATGGACTGCCGGAAGCACTTCAGCCGGTCAAGCCGGTAACGTATTCGGTCATCAAAGCGGGGCTGGTTGGGCTGACACGATACCTGTCTACGTATTGGGCTGATCAAGGAGTACGCTGCAACGCGCTGTCGCCGGGAGGCGTCTTCAATGGGCAAGGAGAGGAGTTTGTGCGGCGTTTATCATCTCTTATCCCATTGGGGCGTATGGCCAATCGCGATGAATATCGATCCGTGATTCAGTTTCTTTGCTCTGATGCTTCTTCCTATTTAAATGGACAGAATATTGTTATGGACGGCGGACGCAGCGCCTGGTGAATTTGACGTGGCTCTACCAATCAACCAGGTGCGTAATTAATATTTTCATGTCCAAAAATTTGTTTTTGATTTGGGGTCGGGCTTCAGGTGGCATACTTGCCCTCGCCCTCCCGATTTTGATTTGTATCAGTGGTATATATGCCATACCTTATTTGGATGTCTCCTCTGATCTTGTAGTTGAAGCTAAGCGCTATTTTTATCTTGCCGTCATGATTGTGATGGCTTGCAGCCTATTTTTTGGGGGTTATTGTAACGGAGAAAGGGCCTTTACTTATTCATGCTTAGGGTTGTTTTTTGTATATTTAATAAATGTTATTGGAAATCGTGGCAGCAATTACGATCTGGTCTATAATATTTTTTGTATTATTTTTTTGTGGCTTTTTGTTATAAATATAATTAATAAAAATTTTCCAATCGAAAAATTTAAAAAAATATTGAGTTGTGGCGTAATATTAATTGATTTGCTTGCGGTTTTGGTAGTCCTGCTATGCGTTGCGCGGATTCGTGAGATTCAGTCTTTGGTCGTGTCGGGATTTAATGGTAACCGTGTAAATTTTTCTATTTGGTTGTCGCAGTTTGTATTCCTGAACTATTTCCTAGTCTGGCGCTCGCCGGGTTCGATTTTACCATTTGCGTTTTCATGCTCTATCCTCTTGCTCCAAGTATTTACAGGTGGAAGGATTGGAGTGCTGATGACTTTAGCACTTATGCTATATTTCATTCCAAAGACTTTTTCTAGTCTGACCGGAAGAGTGGTTGCTGGGGTAGGCCTTTTGATTTTGGTTTGGTTCGCGGGGGTCTATTCGCCGACGTTAGTGGAACCTGAAAATACTGCAATATTCCGCGAGTTGGGGGGGCTGCAGTCATCGCCAGATCTTCTTTCATACGTGGACAGGGTGTCCGCTCATCGGGTTCAGATAACAATTGCTGCGCTAAGGTCCATTGATTTTGAGGTTTTCCTCCTGGGCCGCGGAGCAGGGCAATTTGATTTTTCAGTCGATAACGGTTTCTGGATGGTTCACAATGTGTATCTAAAGATGCTTGGCGAATTCGGTTTTTTAGCCTTCTGCATTCAATTGTTGATTGTTGCTTTACCCATGCTTCGTGGCTTTAATAGATTCTCTGGACTGTGGAGTCTGCTTTTAATGTGGGTAGTGGGGTTAATGGCTGCTGCTCTGCAGCCACGATTCCTCTTAACGGGTGTAGGAAATTGCCTAGTCTTCTGGCTTTGCTACGCTCTTATTTTCAAGGCTACTAGTGTTTCCAGCCAGCTGAGCGAACCTTCGCATAGGGGCGAACTTCAACTAAGTAAATACATATGAAAGTTGTAATTCTTGCAGGTGGCTACGGCACCCGACTTGCTGAACTGACTCAGGAAATTCCCAAACCTTTGGTTGAGATCGGTGGCCGTCCGATACTCTGGCACATAATGAATATATATGCTGCTCAAGGCTTTAAAGATTTTGTGGTTGCGCTGGGCTACAAAGGGGATTTGATTAAGGATTATTTTCTCAATTACTATGCGCGAAGCGCCAATTTGACTGTGGACTTAGTGACAGGACAAGCAACATACCACAGCGGCGAGTTTTTGGATTGGAAAGTTACCCTAGTTGATACAGGCTTAGAGACCATGACGGGTGGACGCATTCGTCGTCTTCGACCGTTTCTCGGCAGGCAGACATTCATGGCGACTTACGGTGACGGTTTATGTGACGTTAACCTGCAGTCTGTTCTTGATTTTCATCGAAGAAGTTCAGGTTTGGTTACCGTGACCGCGGTTCATCCTACTTCACGCTATGGGAAGCTAGAATTGGGTAATGGCGATCGAGTGTTAGATTTCGCTGAAAAGCCGGAATTCGCAGAAGGTTGGATCAATGGAGGATTCTTCGTCATGGAGCCTGCATTTTTGGAGTCTATATCTGGAGATTCAGTGGTCCTCGAGCGTCAGCCTTTGGAATCAGTAACTCATAGTGGACAGTTCCACGCGTACAAACATGCTGGTTTTTGGCATTGCATGGATACCTTGCGTGACCGTAACCATCTCAACCAGCTTTGGGATAGTGGCAAGGCGCCTTGGAAAATCTGGTGAACAAAAGCACTTTAGCAACCCCAGTCTTGATCATCGCCTACCGACGGGAAGAATCAACCCGAAAGGTTCTAGAAGCGGTGCGGCAGGCTCGTCCACGTAAAGTTTATGTAGCCTGTAATGCTCCGAAGAGTGACCGCTCTACAGAATTTGAGGAATGTGCGGCAGTTCGTCATTTGTTTGATGAGTTGGACTGGGCTTGCGATGTACGGCGCCTGTTTCGTGGGCAACATTTACCTGCAAAGGAGTCGATCTCAGGAGCTATCTCCTGGTTTTTTGAGCATGAGCCCCAGGGCATTATTCTTGAGGACGATTGTGTGCCTTCCATAAGTTTCTTTCAGTTTGCTGAAGAGTTGCTAGATCGATACGCTACCGACCAGCGTGTTGGAATGATTTCTGGAAATAATTTTCAGTACGGTCGGCAGCGAGGTGATGCCAGCTACTATTTTTCCCGATACTGTCATATTTGGGGGTGGGCATCATGGAGAGACCGTTGGTTGACCTATGACCCTGCAATGAAACTATGGCCTAAGTTTCGTAACCAGATACTCGATAGTTTAGATAATATTTTACAGAGAACTTATTGGGGAAATGTTTTTGATCGTACTCACGTGGGAATGATAGATACTTGGGATTATCAATGGTTATTTTGCAATTGGATGAATCATCGCGTTAATGTGTTGCCGCAGGAGAACATGGTCAGTAACATAGGCTTTGGTCTGCAAGCGCATCACACGCGTGAATTGACGAGGGCTGCCAATGTTCGTGCCTCTGATCTTGCGTTTCCTTTGAGGCATCCTGATTCTTTTTTGCCTGATTCATTAGCCGATAATTATACATTTCGTAATAGCTATCTCCCTGGCATGAGGAGTATTGCTAGACATGCGCTTCGTGCTATGGGATTAAGATCTGCCTGACGGTCGCCAGCATTCATGGAGATAATATTCGATCCCCAGATATTTTCTCTCCAGAAATTCGGGGGAATTTCTAGATATTTTTACGAGCTTGCTAAGGCAATTTTTAATCTTGGTCTTTCGAATGTAGAGATCTATTGTCCACGCTATTCTAGTCAATATTTAAATAGCGCTGGTACGGATTTTTTGGCGGGTGAGTTGGATCTCTCTGGGCAACGCCTTTGGAATTACAGGCGATTTATAGATACAGCAACTAATCTTAGCTCTTTGAATCGCAGAATTAATCAAAAGAATTTTGATATTCTTCATCATACTTACTATTGGCCTCTGCAGAACAAACTAGCTGTACGCGGACGAGTTACAACCGTTCATGACATGATTCCCGAGTTGGTGAACCGCAGTCATGTAACCTCCTGGCTCAAGAGGAGGTCGATTCGGCAATCTGATCATGTGATTTGTGTATCAGAATACACTCGCAAAAAACTTCTGGCGTTTTATGACGTTGACCCTCGAAAAGTCTCAGTTGTACATTTGGGTAAACCTGATTGCTTGGTTGGCGTACCTCCTTGGAGGCCGAGGGGACGTCCATACATTCTCTACGTTGGTCCCCGATCTGGGTACAAGAATTTCCCACGTCTCTTGGAGGCTTACGGATCTTCACGACGAATCAAGAGAGACTTCCGGTTACTATGCTTCGGAGGAGGAGCATTCACAGGGTCAGAAAAAGCGGCTCTGAGCGATTCTGGCGTTTCTCATGAGGACGTGCTTCAAGTTGGAGGCGATGATTCAGCACTTCATGCGGTCTATCGTGGAGCTGCGCTGTTTGTCTATCCTTCACTTTATGAGGGATTCGGCTTGCCTCCGCTGGAGGCGATGGCTTTGGGGACTCCTGTTGCATGCAGCGAAGCAACATCCATACCAGAAATTGTTGGTGATGCTGGAGAGTATTTTGATCCTGAAGATACATCATCACTTGTCTGTGCATTGGAGGCAGTGCTCTACTCGAGCACTCGAAGAGAAACGCTGATCAACGCGGGATACGTACGTTCTGCATGTTTCAGCTGGAAAAGATGTGCCCAAGAAACAGTTTCAGTTTATAGAAACATTGTCGAAAAGGTCGGCGATAAATGAGTGAAATGCAAGAAAATAAAGAAGATCAGGTGCTGAAGAGCACTGAATTAACAGCGGTGATTGGTCGTGAGAGCTTTGATCGCCTTGCGGATGTAGTGGGAGCGCAAGCGTGGAATAAATATCGTGCAGAGTACGAATCGGCAGCAAATCTGGATATTGTTACTGATTACCCTCTCCAAATTGATTTCGAACTCAATGCTTCATGCAATCTCCGGTGCCCAATGTGTCCTATCTCAGCCGAATCACCCAAAGGCAAAGGTAAAAGCACGTGGTTTTCATTGGATTTATTCAAGGAAATCGTTAGCGATGGAGTTAAGCGAGGATTACGTGCGATTAAGCTAAATTACGTTAATGAGCCTTTTATTCGAAATGATCTGCACGAGTTTATCCGGTTCGCGCGCCAAGCCGGGGTAATCGACGTCTATTTCAGCACCAATGGCGTGTTGATGACGCCCAAGGTAATCAGGCAAATGATAGAGGCGGGGCTAACAAGAATACAAATTTCAATCGACGCTCACACTCCAGAAGTTTATGACCAGGTCCGTCCCGGCGGAGACCTTCACAAGGTGCATAAGAACGTCGAGCAGTTGATGGCCATTCGAGAGTCAATGGGGAGTGTAACTCCCCTTGTTCGTGTTAATTTTGTTCGGACAGAGCTCAACGAAGAGCAGTTACCCGAGTTTGTGGCATTTTGGAAAAATCGGGTGGACATGATTGGTATTCAAGAATATGTTCTGCCGCCGAAAGCTTCTAACCAACTAGTCAGTCGTACCACCGAGGATAAGCGGGTAAGGGGCTTTCGTTGCTCATTTCCATTCAAACAATTGGTGATTACTAATGAACATAATATTCTACCATGCTGCACCTTTTGGGGCGAGCATCTTAAATTGATGAAATGTGACAGCCCGCAAGATGTTGTAGAGGCTTGGGGAAGTGAACAGATGAGGCGTTTACGCGAGATCCATGCGAGTGGCGAGTATTGGCGTATTGAGACTTGCCGCAAATGTGTCGAAGGCGGACTGGTAGCTTGATGGCTTCAGATGTTACGCCTGGCATTTTACGTCAGGTCAGAGATTTGCTGTCGCGTCGCGACGCTTTGACATTGCTAACGCTAATTCTTTTGTCGATGGGGTTTGCAGTAATTGAGGCGGCTAGCATCTCTCTCGTAATGCCTTTCATCGCGTTAGCTAGTGACCCTCAAAAGGCTCTTGAGCAGACTGTACTTATCGAACTCTACCAATTGTTTCAATTTGATTCCCCTAAGAGCTTAATCATGGCTGTGGGTGTGATCCTTGTGGCCTTCTACATTTTTCGCGGAACTTATATTCTGGGTTATACTTATATAATTAACCGATTCACATGGGGGAGATATTATGACTTATCGGTTAGACTTTTTTCAAAATATCTTCAACTCCCTTATGGAGATTTTACAAACCTAAACTCATCTCAGCTTGAAAAAAGCATAATTACTGAGGCGGCCTATCTTTCGCAACTGATTGCTTCGGCTATGCGATTCATGGCTGAGGCTGCTGTTGCGTTGCTTCTTTATATTATGTTGCTTGTTGTAGATGTACGAGTAACCTTGGTTGTCACTGCTGTACTTTTACTGCTAGTCGCTATATTAACTTTTTTTATTCGACGAATAAGTTCTGCGCAAGGTGAGTTGCGTGAAAAATATCAGTCGCGTTTTTATCATATCCTTAATGATGCTTTTGGTAATTTCAAGTTGGTCAAGCAGTTGGGAGCCGAACGGGAGTTAGTCAATCAGGTATCGCTGCAAGCATCTGGATATTGTCGCTGTAACGTAATAAATACTACTGTTTCACAGTTTCCGCCAACTATACTTGAAACTACTGGGCTAACGATCTTAGTTTGTTTGGTTCTGTATGTTCTAAATGCATCGGATGATAATAGACAGGTAATACCTTTGCTCACTATGTATGGGCTTGCGTTGTATCGGATGATGCCCGCGGCGCAAAGGATATTGTACTATTACACTAATGTTCTTTATTATCGTAGTTCATTGACAATAGTACACAAGGAGCTTTCGCGCAAATTATCCCGTGAAGGAGACCTGAAAATAACTTTCGAACGCTGCATAGAATTTGAAAATGTTGGTTTCAACCATCATGAACGTGCTGAAATTTTTTCTAACGTGAACTTAAGAATTGAAAAAAACGAAAAGATTATTTTAGTTGGTGACTC
>JACCDK010100513.1_pt1 | contig 11300 bp, 8 predicted proteins | sample 7445871 | NCBI WGS metagenome assembly JACCDK01 (sample SAMN15323436, study PRJNA562643) | freshwater metagenome | isolation source: river surface water | place: USA:Blue River Watershed | collected 2017-08-15
AATTTGGTGCTTGTCGGTGCGCCGGCCAAAATTAGCGCAAACAGGGCAAATGCAATTGCAGGAAAAGGGCGGCGCGTCAATGCGTGTTGTTTCTTTAATCAGCGATTACAAATTATAGATTGCCCCACTTTGACAGCCACTGTGTCTCACGTCACATTGACGGGTGAAAACCCCCGTCAACCCCCACAAGCCAGCTTGCAATCACTTGCATTTGAGGGAAATCAGGCCTTGCCTTTCTGGCTGGTAGTGCCCACCTACAACCCTGGCCTTCATGATTGGGCGCAATGGTTGCAAGCGCTTCAAAGTCAAGAATGCCAGCCGGCTCGCTTGGTAGTGGTCGACTCTGGCTCGACCGACGGCAGCTTGGCGCTGACCCAAGCAGCGTTTCAAAAGGCCATTGCGCCCAAAAGCAATTCAAAACAGCCCCAAACGCCTGCTTTAACCTTGCTTCAAGTCAAAGCGCATCAATTTGACCATGGAGGCACTCGGCAATGGGCGCTGAACCAAGCTTTAGATGGCACTTCCCAAGACCACCCTCAAGTCGTTGTCTTCATGACCCAAGATGCCATCTTGGCCCATCCGGAAGCCCTGGGCAGGTTGGTCCAATCTTTTCAAAATCCTATAGTGGCCGCAGCTTATGGCCGTCAGTTGCCCAAAACCCATGCCGGCTGGCTTGAAATCCATGCTCGCAATTTCAATTACCCTGCCCAATCGCAAACGGTGCAATTGCAAGACAAAGAAAGATTGGGATTCAAATCCTGCTTTTTCTCTAACGCCTTTGGCGCCTACAGCCTTGCTGCACTGATAGATCAGGGTGGGTTGCCTGCCAAACTGCCTTTGGGCGAAGACACCTACATTGCCGCCAAGCTCTTGCTATCGGGTCAATCCCTGCACTACCAAGCCAACGCAGCCGTTTATCATTCGCACCAATACAACTGGCAACAGGATTTTCAGCGCATGTTTGACACTGGCGTCTTTCACGCTCTAAACCCTTGGCTTTTGCAAAGCTTTGGCCGAGCCGAGGGTGAAGGTTGGCGCCTGGTCATGTCTCAGTGGAAATTCTTAAAGTCCCATCAACCCTCCAAATTAAGGGTGGGGGCAGTTCAAATACTCACCGTCAACGGGCTCAAATTTTTGGGTTACAAATTGGGTCTATGGCACCGCCTTCTTCCGCGAGTGCTGAAGGTGCGGATGAGCATGTACAAAACCTATTGGTTAACAAAGCCATGATCAAGACCTTGTCCTTGTTTCAGGTTCGGGTCTCCAAGTTTGCCATCCTGCTAGGCGATGTCACTGCGTTTGCCATTGCATTTGCATTGGCCACCCTGATCAATGTGGCCGCAGATCCAAGTCAAAACGTCGAAGTCTGGTTTTCTACGCAAGACACTCAACGTTACCTTGCTTGGGGTGGTTTGGTGTTTCTGGGACTCATGCTGTTCCTCATGCGCTTCCAGCACTACAGCGATCGCCGTCCATTTTGGGACGAGCTTGGCGACATCCTTCGCTTGATGGGCAGTTTGGCTTTGCTTGACATGACCTTGGTAGCGTCCACACGCTGGAATTCTTCGCGTTTGTGGTGGTTGTTGGTGTGGTTGTTGGCCGTTGTCATGGTCATTTGGGGCCGAGTCATGACCCGTTGGCTGCTAGAGCACATGGGGCTCTGGACCCGACCCACCATCATCATTGGTGATGGTGAAAACGCCCATGAAGCGGCCATTGCGCTTCAAAGTGAACCGCGCATGGGTTTTGAAGTGGCCGGTTATGTGGACGTCGACGAAGCTTCTCCTGCTCTCAAGCTCAATGCAAAAATACAACTGAACCTCCAACAATTGGAAGTTTTGGCCGACCAGCCAGGTGTTCAATGGGTCATTGCCTTAGAGCACGCGCAATCTGAGCAACGTGAGCATTGGCTTCGCACACTGACCAAATGGGGTGCTACCGACATCAGCGTCATTCCAGCCATGCGAGGCGTGCCTTTGTACGGCACCGACATGTCGCATTTTTTCTCGCACGAAGTGGCGCTCCTCCGAGTTCGCAACAATTTGCGGCGCTGGCCAGCCCGTCTTACCAAGCGTTTGTTTGATTTTTTAATCGCTGCTTTCCTGTTAATCGTGTTGTCGCCTTTGATGGCCTTGATTGCTGTTGTTTTGAAATTGGAGGGCGGCAGTGTGTTGTTTGCTCATCAACGCATTGGTAAAAATGGCCGCAAATTCAATTGCTACAAATTTCGATCCATGGTGCCCAATGCCGAGCAGTTGCTACAAAGATTACTCAAGCACAATCCGCACTTAAGAGACGAGTGGCACAAAGAACACAAGCTCAAAGACGATCCTCGCATTAGCCGCATGGGTGATTTTTTACGCCGCACCAGTCTTGACGAGCTGCCACAGTTGCTCAATGTTCTCAAGAGTGAAATGAGTTTGGTAGGACCGCGGCCCATTGTGCAAGAAGAGTTGCAAAAATACGGCTTAGAGAAGAGCTATTACCTGATGGTAAGGCCTGGCATGACAGGGTTGTGGCAAGTTAGTGGCCGCAATGATGTTGACTATGAAACACGTGTTTACCTTGATGCGTGGTACGTTAAAAATTGGTCGCTTTGGTACGACTTGGCAATCTTGTTCAAAACCATCAAAGTTGTTTTTGGTCGCCATGGCGCCTATTGAAGCAGGGTCATGTTGAAAACAGAAATCAATCACCATAACAACCTAACAGCCTTGCGTTGGTTTGCAGCCAGTTTGGTTTTGTATGGTCATTCTTTTGTTTTTCTGGGTTTGCCCGAACCTTTGTTTTTGCAATGGGTTCCACTGGGACCATTAGGCGTCTATATCTTCTTTGCCATCAGTGGTTATTTGGTTGCACAAAGCTGGACCCGCGACCCGCATGCCCTGCGTTTCCTGGCCAGACGAGCGCTCAGAATTTTTCCAGGTCTCATTGTTTGTACCTTGTTAAGTGTGTTGGTTCTGGGGCCACTTCTCACCTCACTCGATTTACAAACTTACTGGCGCAATGAGCATACACGCGGCTATTTTTCCAACATTGCGCTTTACATCACCTATCACTTGCCAGGTGTGTTTGCAAACAACAAGTTGCCCAATGCAGTCAATGGGTCGCTTTGGAGTTTGCCCGTCGAGTTTTTCATGTACATGTTACTGGCGTTTCTTGGCGTTGCATTGACGCTTTTGAATCACAAAGTGTTCCGTCAGCAAGCCTTTTCATGGACGCTTGGTGTGGTCTGCATCGTTTTCATGGGTCTGGCCGTTTTTTGGGCTTGGCCAGCTACCGAGGCTTTGGTGGCTTATCGAACCGATCTTCGTCAAGTTCCTCTCTGCGGCGTTTACTTTATGGTGGGCGCATGTTTGTATTGTTTTCAATGGGACAGGTATTTCACCCTGTCCAATGTGCTTTTGGCCTTTGTGTTGTGGTTATGTTTGAGTGTGCAACCCAAGTGGTTTGCCATGGCTGCTTGGTTGGTCCTTCCATTTGTCGTTTTGGCCTTTGGCTTAGCTAGCCATCCTTGGCTGTCTAGGCTGAATGCCAGAGACTACTCCTATGGCATTTACATTTATGCATTTCCCGTGCAGCAAACCATTGCATCCTTTTGGCCCCAAATGCCTCTCATTCCCTATCTTTTATCCACATTTGCCTTCACCGTCGCTTTGGCGGCAGTTTCTTGGCACTTTGTCGAGAAGCCGTCTCTGAAGTACAAGCCATTTCGCGGATAATTCAAGAAATTGAAATAAACGCGGCCAATGCAAGAGACAACAACAAGACCCGCTCCTGTTCTCACCCTGTCAATCGTCACCTATAACTCTGAAAAATGGTTAGAAGCCTTTTTTCAAAGTTTGCAAAAGCAAGACTTGCCTTGTGACCAAATTGCCCTGTGTGTACTCGACAACGGGTCTACAGACAACACCTATGACAGCTTGCAAGTGCAATTGCGCAACCTGAAGGCGCAAGGGCATTCATTCGCATCTGTGAAATTGGCACAAGGCGCTAACATTGGTTTTGGCGCAGGCCACAATCACAACCTTGCCTTGTCCCAAACACCGTTTTTTTGGGTCACCAACGTCGACCTCGAGTTTGAGCGCAATACCCTGACAACGCTTTTGAGTACAGCGCAGCAAGACGTTCAAAATGGCACCCAAGTAGCGGCCTGGGAGTGCCGGCAGAAACCATACGAACATCCCAAAGACTATCACCCCGCAACGGGCGAAACTTCATGGTGTTCAAGTGCTTGTGTATTGTTCAGAACAGATGCTTTGCAATCTGTGAAGGGCTATGAGCCGATGTTGTTTTTGTATGGCGAAGACGTCGAGCTGTCATACCGATTGCGAGATCACGGCTATACCTTGCGCTATGTTCCGCACGCCACAGTTTGGCACTTTACCTATGAAGAAGCCGCGCAAATCAAGCCGCAGCAGTTTTTGGGCAGTACCTTGGCCAATGTCTTGTTGCGCTGCCGTTATGGACGCAGGCATGAAGTGCTTCAAGGTTTTGCCATGTTCATTTGCTTGTTTGCCTTGAGGCCTTTGTTTCCGGGCATGCGTCGACAGTTGTTGTCGCAAGCCTGGAAGCTGATCACGCTTGCGCCGCATTTTCTGCGCACGCGTTTTAAGAGCCAAGAAAAATTTCCGTTTCGCATGTGGGATTACGAAATGGCCCGCGAGGGTGCTTTTTACGAATACCCAGTAGCCTCAAAATCACCCATCGAACAAGCCAAAGAAAATCTTTTGGGGTTGCCTACTGTCAGCGTCCTCATGCGAACCATGCCCGGTCGCGCTGGTAAGTTGCAAGAAGCCATAGAGAGTGTGGCCAATCAAACTTATGCCTACATGGGCGGCCCTATTGAGTTGGTGGTTGTAGAAGATGGTGGCCAAGGTTTAGAAACCGCCAGAAATGCATTGGATGCATTGCGCCGCAGAGGCATTCTGGCCAAAGTAACCTATCTGCCCTTGGCCAAATCTGGCAGGTGCTTGGCTGGCAACAAAGCCCTCGAAGCTGCCACCGGCCAACTGTGTTGCTTCTTGGATGACGACGATTTGTTTTATGCCGATCATCTCGAAGTCTTGGTCGCCGAATGGCTTCAACAGCCACAATTGGGGGCAGTCTATTCGCTCAGCTATGAAGTGCGAACGCATGTGTTGAGTGAAGAGCCTTGGGTCTATGAAAATGTGATGCACAGCCTGATTCACCGTCAAGCCTTCAGTCGACCCACGCTTTGGCATCACAACTATTTCCCCATTCAAACTGTGTTGTTTCAAAGGCGCTTGTACCTTGAGAATGGCGGCTTTGATTTAGACCTTGAGAACTTAGAGGATTGGAACCTTTGGGTTCGATACTCTTTGAAAAATGAGTTCAAGTTGGTTCACAAAGTAACCTCTTTGTACCGCGTGCCTGACAACATTGACAAGGCGCTCCAAAGGCAATCTGTGTTGGACGATTACTATGCCAAAGCACAGGCAAAGCATGCGCAACTCAAATTAGAGCTCAGCCCACCTGAAATCATTGAAATTGCACAAGAATTTGCAAAGCAAAATCAAGTGGTGGGCGTACCTACTTCTTGGGTGCGAACCATGGTGCTCAAAACCCCGGTGCTCAATCGCCTGTATCACCCCTTGAAAAGGTTGTTGAGCATTTGGCGCCAAATACGCGCCTAAATTCAGCGGGATCAGGGATCCCGTGATGAGTCCTTAGTATTTTTTGCGAAAAAATCGCGTGTAGCGCCAACTTCTTGAGTTTTTGAGGCTTGCAATTTCGGTTTCTGCGAAACGCAATGCTTCTTCCGTTGTTGTCAACGTCTGCTTCAATTGAGTCAAGCTTGATGCGTCAGCCTGACTTTGATTCTGAGCCTGTTGCAATGCGTTTTTGGCATGTTGTAGTTGCACGGCAGTATCGGATAAAGACTGTTGATGATTCCTCAATTGCTGCTCAGTCCAGTTCAAAGAAGCTTGGTGATTCTTCAGTTGCTCTTCTGTCCAAGTCAGTGCTGTTTGTTGGTTGAGTACTTTGGCCTCTAGTTGTTGAATCACAACTTGATTATGCTGAGCCGCCACACTGTGTGAGTTGATGAGCTCAAGCTTTTCTCGCTCCCAAAATGCTTGTGCTTCTTGATAGGCCGAGACCTGTTCAGCTAAGCGACGATTGGCATCTGCTGCATCTTGGGCTAACTTGACCAACTGACCCGTTGCAGTACTTGGATAGGCTTTGACCACGTGCTGGTAGACCATGCCATCGGCGCAACGTTCGCGCAGATAAGCCTGATCTTGCGCCTCTAGGCGATGCCAAAAACTTTGCAGTTCGGCTTGCGCGGGGTCAACTTGCACTGTCTCCCATTTTTGCCAAACCAAGCCACATTCGCGCAGCATGGCATCAATGTCATCGCGCCCAAAAAATCGCAAGTGGGTGTTGTCAAGCAAGCCCTTGCTTTGATAGGGGAAGCGCCCAGCAAGCAGGCTGGCCACTACCGTCAGGTGGCTGGCATTGGGCAGTGACATCAAGACAAAGCCCTCTTCATTTAAAAAAGACGGCAGCAAATTCAACAGAGGTCTGGGGTCTCGAAGGTGTTCCAAGACGTCAGCACACATCACCACATCAAATTTTTCATTTTGTAAGCTGCTGTGCCACTCAGGATCTTCGAGGTTGGCTTGCAAGGTTTTTTCGCAAAAGGGCTTGCACATCTCTAGGGTTTCAGCATCCATTTCGACGCCAGTCACTTTGCATTGCTTGCTGTGCAAAATGCGGGTGACGGTGCCCGGGCCGGTGCCCAGTTCTAAAACCTTTTGCCCTGGCTGCACCCATCGCGCCAGCCGTGCAGCTGCGCTGCCGCCATTTGGGTCAATCTCGTGAGCGTAGCGATGTTTTATCATGAGCGAAAATCAGTATTTCCAACAGATTACAACAAACACGAGAATTTCGAAATTCAGCATGTTGCAGCGGATCTTATCTTTCATTCAAAAAGCCGGCTTGTTTAAGGCCCGACAGTTAACGCCGCCGCCATTGCAAGTCAATTTTGATCTGGCTGCCTACCGTGAATTCATGTGCCAAGAAACACATTTGTACAAGGCAGATTACATCAAACAGCGTGTCCAAATTAATGGCGCACAACATTTTGAAACCGCGCTTCAAAAAGGATCGGTCATTGTAGTCTTTGTCCATCATGGCAGTTGGCTGCTGATGAACGGCGCCTTGCACCATCTGTGCGGTGGCGCACCCATTACCTCAATCGCCTCACGCCGTAATCTGGAATTTTGCACACCTGAAGAAAAAGCTTTTTGGTTGGGCGTTCATCAACGCTCAGCCGAGAGTTGCAATGCGCCGGTTATTTTCTACACCGATCAAACGCCCAGAGGGCCCGTGCGTTGGCTCAAGTCTCCCCACCACGTCTTAACAGTCGCCCTGGATGTGCGCGAGCCAGCCGCCAACAAGCCTGAGCAAGCTTTTCAATTCATGGGGCAGACCATTTATTTGCAAACTGGCCCAGCACGATTGGCGCAGATGACAGGGGCTCAGATGGTTCCTGCCGCCATTGAGTACAACCCTCAAACGCAATGCCACTCGCTCAGTTTGTATCCCGCCCTCAATCCGGCCGAGTGGACGGCGCAAGAGTTGACACAGAAAGCACTGGACGACATTGGCCCACACATCGCACGGTCACCTCAGCAGCAGTTTTATGATTTGCTGGGTGCTCTGAAAGTGCCCCAAGCCACCTCTGCGCCCTAAGGCAAAGCGAGCAACGAGGTCAAGCTGAAAGTCAGTTTGGTTTCACCCAATGATGGGGGAGTTGCACAAAGCCTTGATGCAAACCATCTTGAACAACATCAATGGCCGCTGCTTGTAGCACCACGTCGTAGACATGAATGGCGCGTTCATCAAACAAATAGGCGCCCACCGTAAAGCGTCCCTTCATCAGTGGCAATTGGGTAAAGACCACCGTGGCGTGCCCCACACCGTTTGCGTCGCGTTGAATTGAAATGTTGTCAAACAAGGTGTAGGCACTGGTGAAAATTTGCCCATCTGGTAAGGCAAAACCCGTGGCCACAGTGGGGCAAGGCAATGCGGGGTCTGACTCAAACTTCACCGTAATGTGTACCTGACTTTTTAAACTTTGAGCCACCAACTCGCGCCCAAGCTTGCCGTCTACACTGACTTCAATGTTCAAGATGCGAGTGAGCTGGTTGCCAGCGCTTTCAGCTTTGGCCGAGGCTGTGGCATCGACGACTTGCGTGGTTTTGAAGGTATCCCCTCCTTCTGCACGCAAACTGTCGGCATAAGCTGCCACAACCACAGAGGCGGGGCCTTCGAGTTGCACTTGCCCCTTGTCGAGCCAAATGGCGCGGTCACAAAATGATTCCACTTGGTACATGGAGTGCGAGCAAAACAACACGGTGGTACCTTGTTCTTTGAGTTGCATGATGCGCTCAAAGGATTTTTTGGCAAACGCGCCATCGCCCACACTCAGGGCTTCATCGATCACCAAAATATCGGGGCTGGCGCTGGTGGCAATTGAAAACGCCAAGCGCACATACATGCCGCTCGAATATGTTTTAACGGGTTGATCAATGAAGTCACGAATGCCAGAAAAGTCGACAATGCTTTCGTACAAAGCATCGGTTTCGGGGCCAGACAGTCCCATCACCGCGGCGGCCAAGTACACATTTTCTTTGCCGCTAAATTCGGGGTTAAAGCCTGCACCCAGTTCCAGCAAGGCCCCAATTTTGCCGTTCACTTGCACTGTGCCACTGCTTGGGTTCAGTGTGCCGCAAATGAGTTGTAGCAATGTGGACTTGCCTGCGCCGTTGCGTCCAACCAGGCCCAAAGCCTCGCCTTTTTTGACCCCTAAATTGAGAGGTGCCAAGGCTACAAATTCTGCGTCGCTAGACGACTTGGCGCTGGGCCAAACCGCTTGCCAAAATCGATCGGAGGGTTTGGCAAAACGTTTGTATGTTTTGCCAACATGCGTCAGTGACACTGCCATTGAAGGCGTGGCCGCTTGAGAAGATTGCAAAATGTTTGGAGGTTCAGAGGACATCCGCAAACCCTTTTCGCGTTCTGTGGAACAACAGTGCGCCCAAACAAGCCATGACCAAACCCACTGCAAACAAAACTGCCAAACTGCCAAATTGTGGCCACTGACCCAACAGCCCAATGGCACGCAAGGCCTCGATGGGAATGGCCAGTGGGTTGAGTTGTACCCAATCTTGCAAAAAATCGGGCAACACACTGAGCGGGAAAAATACAGGCGTCAAAAATAAAAACATGCCCATGAACAAGCCCACAATTTCGCCCAAATCTCTGAAGTAAACCCCCATGGCGGCCAAGGTCCAGCCCAAGCCCAACAACACAGGCACCAAAGAGAAAAATACCAAGGGAATGGCCAACCAAGAGGCATGAAAACCCTGGCCCAAAAGCCAACAGCCAGCCAACCACACACCGCAAGACACGGCCGCGTGAAAAAACGAAGCCGTCAAACTCGACCAAGGCAGCACCTGAAGTGGGAACACCACCTTGGTGACCAAGTTGGGTTGCTCGACCACCAGCCTGGGGGCTTTGCTCATGAATTCTGCCGCCCAGTTGAAGACCAACAAGCCTGCAAACAAGTTGAGGGCGAAGCTGACGTTGCCATCTTCCACCCCAGGCCACCGAGCCTTGAAAATGTGACGGAACACCAAAGTGTAGACCGCCAGCATGGCCATGGGCGTTAACACGGCCCATCCCAAGCCCAGCATGGAGCCCTTGTAGCGACCCAACACTTCTCGTCTGGCAAATTGCCAAATCAAGTGCCTTTGGGGCCAGGGCCACAGGTATTGTTTCAAAACTTGTAAAAGGGTGTGCATGGCGTCGCTTCAATCTTAGTCGGCAGATTTTTCGGCCAATTGCTTGAGCTTGGCGGTGTCCACCTTTAAATTGTCGCCATCGCGTGCTAAGGCGCCTTGCGATTGAAGGACCTGAAAAGCGCGGGTCACTGTTTCTCGGGTGAGGTTGACCATGATGGCAATTTCTTGATGAGTGGGCGCATCTTCAATGATGCCTTTGCTGCGACCTTCTTCAGTCAATTTTTGCAACAAAGCGCAAATTCGCTGAAGTGGGTTGATGATGCCCAAAATTTGCCGCTGGCTACTTTGTGCGCGGATGCGCTTGGCCAGACCGGCGGTGACCGCCTCAATGGCTGGAGGGGTTGCAAAAATATGGCTACGTACTTCTCGGGCCGGCACCATGATCACTTGCGATTTTTTGTTGGCAATGATGATTTCGGGCGGTGGCAGTCCATCCAACACAGAAATTTCACCAAAGTAGGTGCCTTCCTCAATAAAGTGAAGACCTACTTCTCTACCGTCTAAGGTAAAGTCAATGGCTTGCAGCCGGCCTTCCAGTAAGAACATCAAATACTGGCTGGGTGTTTCTTTGGGCAGCACCACCTCTCTTTTGGCAAAGGTGTGCGAGCTAGACCGAATGGCCAGCGCAGCCAATGCCTCCGCAGGAAGCAGGCGCAACAAGGAAAATTGCTGCAAAAGAGACGGATGAAGTGCCATCAGGCTATAAGTGTTTCAATTGCGGCCTATCTTAGGCGTAAACAGGGGTTCTTTTGCAAATGGGTGTGATCGTACGCACAAGTTTTGCCTCGATGTTTTTTCTATACTGTCGAATCCTTTAAATATGCCTATGCTTGCCCATTTAGTCACTAATCTCAAAACTTCAAGGCCTCTTGCCTTGTTGAGAGTGGGTGCGGCGGCGGCATTCTTGGGTTTTGGTTTGTTCGTGTTTGCAATGGGCAACGCCGCGGCCACTGTGGTGGGCGAGGTGACCCTCACCATTGGCAAATCCAACATCGAGCGGGCCAATGGCCCCAGCGCAAGCAATGCGGGCAACCCGGCCCCTGCCATCGTAGAGCCCCAAAAGGGAGGCTCTATTCAAGAGGGTGCCGTCATTCGCACCTCTGAAAACGGCCATGTCCACATCAAGTTCATTGATGGTGCTCGAGTTAGTGTACGCCCCAATTCGGTTTTTAGAATTCACGAGTTCAAGTACACCCCAGCCGATCCGGCTGCCTCAGTGGTTCGATTGAGCCTCGACACTGGTGAGGCGCGGAGCATTTCTGGCGCCGCCGCCCAAGCCGCCAAAGAACGTTTTAGGCTCAACACGCCCCTGGTTGCAATTGGCGTGAAAGGCACCGACTTTGTAACGCAAGTTGGCAAAGAAGCCACCCGAGTCACAGTGAACCAAGGTGCCATCGTGATGGCACCGTTCGACCTAAGCTGTAAGGCCGATGGCCTGGGTTATTGCTCTGGCCCTCGCGCCAAAGA
>JACCDK011742455.1_pt1 | contig 11299 bp, 11 predicted proteins | sample 7445871 | NCBI WGS metagenome assembly JACCDK01 (sample SAMN15323436, study PRJNA562643) | freshwater metagenome | isolation source: river surface water | place: USA:Blue River Watershed | collected 2017-08-15
CCTTCAGTCTGCGCCTCGGTCCAGATACCGGGGGCCGATGGCCAGCCGAGCCCTTCTTGCGAAATGCCCGTTGCTTCCGAGATGATCAGCCCCGCTGAGGCGCGCTGCTCATAATAAAGGCGCATCACATCATTGGGGATATGGCCGGGGCTGGCACGGCCGCGCGTCAATGGCGCCATAAGGATCCGGTTCGGGCAATGAACTGCCCCCAAGTTAATCGAATCAAAAAGGTTTGCCATCATTGTCCCCTGTTGCTTTGTGAGTCGCGCTCCCGGATATGGAGGCAATGGGTGGGGCGCAACAGCAACCTTCATTTGAAGTGCCGGAAAAGGGCGGGCAGCTTGCCGTCTTCGGCGCACTGTTCCTTGGGAATTTCGCCCTTGCTTTTGGGCCTTGGCTGGTTCGACTGGCGGATGTTGGGCCAAGCGCTTCGGCCATGTGGCGCTTGGTGCTGGCCGCACCCTTTTTGTTTTTGATCGCGGCTGTTCGGCGCCAGCCTCTAAGGTTGCCCGCCCCTGCGTTGCTGTTGCCGATCGCTTTATCAGGAGTTTTTTTCGCGGCGGATTTGGCCGCTTGGCATATTGGCATTTTGAAAACGAAGATGGCCAATGCGACGCTCTTTGCAAATGCGGCGAGCCTCTTCTTTCCAATTTGGGGGTTTCTGGTTGCGCGCAGCCTGCCAAATAAGCGGGAGTCTTGGGCACTCGGCATATCGGCGGTGGGCGCGCTTTTGCTGGTTGGCCGCTCGGCTGAACTCAGCCGCGATCATCTCATTGGTGATATGCTCTGCCTTGCGGCGGGCATTCTCTATACCGGATATTTGATTGCCATTGCGAATGCGCGCCAATCGCTTCCCAGCTGGACGCTGCTGTCATGGTCAACGGTGGCGACTGTCCCGCCTTTGCTGTTGATTGCCATGGCTTTGGGAGAACAGATTATGCCCCATAATTGGACGCCGGTGATCGCTTTAGCGGTGGTCAGCCAACTCATTGGGCAGGGGATGATGGTCTATGCGCTGGGGCGGGTCAGCCCGCTCGTCTTTGGCTTGGCGTTGCTCACTCAGCCTGTTGTCTCCGCCACGATGGGCTGGCTCAGCTATGGTGAGACGCTGGCGGCACCCGATCTTGTTGGGGCCGCGATGATCGGCCTGGCGCTCATTCTTGTGCGCCAGGCCGATCGATCAAAAGATCAATAGCCGCTTTCGGCCGAGATCATGCAGTAGAGCATCGCGATGGACAGCAGCGTGTTGGTGCGGCTGAACATCATAGCGGTGGTTGCCGCCTTTGCCTTGGTCGCATCATCTGCTTCGACCAGGCCAAGTGCCTTTTTCTGGTTCGGCCAGATGATGAACCAGACGTTGAAGCCCATGATCAGCGCCAGCCACATTCCAATGCCGATCGTGCGGAACGGCGGCTGTAGCGTGAACGCTTCATGCGCATAGCCAGCCTGCATGGTAACGACCAGACCTGTCACGATCGTCGCAAGTGCGCCATAACGGAACCAGAACAGCGCTGCCGGCGCGATATGCTTGGACACGGCAGGCTTCAGCTCTGCCGGAATCTTCGGCATGGTCGGGATTTGCGTGAAGTTGAAATAATAAAGATGGCCAATCCACATGATGCCAGAGATCACATGGGCCCAGCGCCAGAGATAATTTGTATCAAAGCTGCCCTGTACACCGATCAGAACGGCCAGCATCAGGACAAGACCTGCGGCCAGCACCGCATTTAGGTTTCCGAAAAATTTCGCCATTGAGACGATCCCCTATAGTGTTGAAGCATTAATTGACGAACCAATCCTATCACCCCATCTAGGGCGTGTCACCTTCTTGCTGGGAAAACGCTGCCGTGCCGGACAATTATCAAGACATGACGCTGGATGAGCTGCGCATCATTTTGGCATCTGAATTGCCTCAGGACGCAGCTTTTGATGGCTGGGGCAATGCTGCCGTGCGGGCCACGGCGGATCGTCTGGGCATAGATAGAGACGTTGCCCAATTGGCCTTTCGCGGCGGTGCGGTTGAGATGATCGACGCTTGGTTTGCGCATGTAGATGCCGCCATGGCTCTGGCCTGCCCGGCAGACCAACTGGCCGCACTGAAAATTCGAGAGCGGATTACAAAGCTTGTTGAGGCGCGCCTGACCATTTTGGCACCGAATCGCGAAGCCTTACGCCGAGCACATGCCATTTTGGCGAACCCCCTTCAGGCGAAAACTGCTGCACAATTGGGTTGGCGGGCTGCAGACCATATGTGGCGCGCGGCGGGCGATCAGTCGACCGACTATAATCATTACACCAAACGGGCGATCCTGGGATCGGTTTACGCCGCCACGCTCCTCATCTTCGTCAATGATGAGAGCGAAGATTGGTCGGAAACACGCGCTTTTCTCGCCCGCCGAATCGATGGTGTGATGCGCTTTGAAACCGCCAAGGCCAAATGGACGCAAGGGGGACGGCCCATGTTCAGCATGGCGCGGTTTTTGGGGCGGTTGCGCTACCCCGCCCGCTGATTTTTCTAGCTATTTCTAGTCGTAAATGATAATCACTCGCAACTAATGCAGATTTTCAGGATGTCGAGTGCAGCTGGACACATTGCCTTTAAATAGGATCGCGCGGATCGTTGAGGTTGACTGGTCTCAGCTTGGAGAGGCTGAGGGTCATCGTTTGCGCTGCCTTGGGTTCGAAGCAGGGGTCGAAGTCGAACCCCTTCACCGGGGCTGGCTTTTGGCGCGAGATCCGCTGGCCGTCCGCGTCGGCCGTATGACGGTAGCCATTCGACTGGCCCATGCGTCTGCGGTGCATGTTGCGCCGTTATGAGTGCACTTCCCCTTATTGCCCTTGTCGGCAACCCCAATGCCGGGAAAAGCGCCCTCTTCAACGCGCTGACGGGAGCACGTCAAAAAACGGGCAATTATCCGGGTGTCACCGTGGAGCGCCATTCCGGGCGCTTTGCGTTGGATGATGGCCGACCCGTGGAGCTGGTCGATTTGCCGGGCACCTATAGCTTAACGCCCACCAGCCCGGATGAGGCCGTGACGCGCGATGTTGTGATGGGTCAGCAGGCTGGGGAGCGTCGGCCCGCCGCGATCATCATCGTCGTCGATGCGTGCAATCTGGATAATCATCTGCGCTTTGCGCTTGAGCTGATCGCCCTTGGGCTGCCGTGTGTGGTTGCGCTCAATATGGTTGATTTGGCCGAGCGCGATGGACTGACTCTATCCGCCGAAAATTTGTCGGCAGAGCTTGGTGTGCCCGTCATCCCGACTATTGCCGTACGCAAACGCGGGCTGGAGGATCTGCGGACCGCCCTCACGGACACCCTCACAACCGCCCCGTCTGATGCGAACCGGGCGGTCCGTGTTTCTGTTTCACCAGGCGATTTGAGGCGGGAGGCCTCCCGGCTGGCAAATGCAGCAATCCTTGCAGAACGGCCAGCGCGGCGGACAACCCGGATGATCGATTCCGTCGTGTTGCATCCCATCGCCGGGCCGATCATCCTCTTCGCCACGCTCTTTGCTATGTTCCAGCTGGTCTATGCCGCCGCAGAAGGGCCCGTGACGCTGATTGAGGGCGTGCTGGGCCAGATTCAGAATTGGGTGTTGCAGGTCATGCCCGATAACTTGCTGCGGTCCGCCATCATTGACGGCGTCATTGCAGGCGTCGGTGCCGTGATTGTTTTCCTGCCGCAAATCCTTGTGCTTTTCGCGTTCATCCTCGTGCTTGAAATGTCGGGCTATATGGTGCGCGCCGCCTTCATCATGGATCGGCTGATGTCGGGCGTCGGCTTGTCGGGCCGGGCCTTCATTCCGCTCCTGTCCTCTTTCGCCTGCGCCGTGCCTGGCATTATGGCAACGCGCACAATTGAAGATCCGCGGGATCGGCTGACAACAATCCTCATCGCCCCCCTGATGACATGTTCGGCTCGGTTGCCCGTTTATGCCGTCATCATTGGTGCGTTTATTCCGGACCAAAGTGTCCTTCCCGGCATCGGCCTTCAGGGTCTGGTGCTGTTTGGTCTTTATCTGTCCGGCATTGCAGGCGCGATGCTGGCGGCATTGCTGATTCGACGGACGATGGTGCCGGGCCGTAGCCTAGGCTTCATGATGGAAATGCCACGCTATCAATTGCCCAGCCTTAAGGATGTGGCGCTCGGCCTGTGGCAGCGTGCGGCGTCTTTCTTAAAGCGGGCGGGCACGATTATTGCGCTCACCACGCTTGTCCTTTGGGCGTTGCTCAGCTTTCCGCAAGTCCCCAATGGCTCGGCCAAAAGCCAGATTGATCACTCCATTGCGGGGCGGATCGCCAGCGGGCTGGAAGTGGTTGTGGCGCCAATTGGGTTTAATCGGGATATGGCGCTCGCCTTGATCCCGGCAATGGCTGCCCGCGAAGTCGCTGTCTCTGCACTCGCCACCACCTATGCCATTGATACCAAGGATGAAGCGGTTGCAGAGCAAGGGCTGCGGGAGCGTCTGCGCGCGGGCTGGACTTTGCCCATGGCATTGGCCTTTCTCGCTTGGTTTGTCTTTGCGCCCCAATGTATTTCGACCATTGCCGTTGTTCGGCGCGAAACAAATGGATGGAAATGGCCTGTCATCATGGTCGGCTATCTGTTCGCGCTGGCATATGTGGCGGCAGGCGCTACATACTGGCTAGCAACAAGTTTAGGACTTTGAGGGGAAGCACATGGCGGGCAGCGTCAATAAGGTTATTCTAGTCGGCAATTTGGGGAAGGACCCCGAAGCGCGGTCGATGAACAGCGGTGGCGAGGTGGTGAGCTTTACGCTTGCGACATCAGAAACATGGAATGACCGCGACGGCAATCGGCAGGAAAAGACCGAATGGCACAATGTCGTCATCTTCAACGAGAATTTGGGCCGGGTGGCCAAGAACTATCTGCGCAAAGGGCAAAAGGCCTATATTGAAGGCCAGCTCCAGACCCGCAAATGGACCGATCAAAATGGCAATGACCGCTACACGACCGAAATCGTGTTGCAGCGTTTCCGGGGTGAGCTTGTTCTCTTGTCTGGCCGTGAAGGCGGATCAGGCGGTAATATGGGCGGCGGCAATGGCGGCCAATTTGCAGGCGGCGGGTCAAGAGGTGCCCTATCCGGTGGCGCATCGGGCGGCAGCAGCAATTTTGGCGGCGGCGCGGCTCAGCCCAGCCCGTTCGACAGCGATTTGGACGACGACGTTCCCTTTTGATCCCGCCCAGAGGGGCTGATGCAGCGCAATAAGCCTAGGCCTGTGTTTTGAACGGCGTGAAGTCCGTGCCCTCGTCAAACAGGTCGACGCCTTCATGCTGCTTGAGCTTGTTGACGACCAGATAGGTGACGGGTGTCAGCACGACTTCCCAGCTGACTTTGAGCAGCCAATTGGTGACGAGCACCGTCATCACCTGGTTGGTGTCCCATACACCCCAAAAGGCGAGCGGATAAAAAATCAGGCTATCGACACCTTGCCCGAAAATAGTGGAGCCAATGGTGCGGCTCCATAAATGTTTGCCCTGTGTCCAGATTTTCATGCGGGCAAGGACATAGCTGTTGACGAATTCGCCCGCCCAAAAAGCAACGATCGACGCAAAAACAATGCGGGGCACCTGCCCGAAGACGCTCTCATAAGCAGCCTGCCCGGTCCAGCCGGGCGCAGGCGGCAAGGACACGACGACCCAGCTCATAAAGGCCATGAACAGCAAGGCGGAAAATCCCACCCAGATGCAGCGCCGGGCGCGGGCATAGCCATAAACTTCGGTGAGGACATCGCCAATCACATAGCCCAGCGGGAAGAATAAAATCCCGGCCCCAAATTCCCACCCCCCCAAAGACGAGACTTTCGCCGCGCCGATGACGTTGGACAGCAGCAAGATGGCGACAAAGGCTGCCATCACGACATCAAAGCTGCGGAACTGGTGGCGCGTGTCCGCCTTGACGGCGATGGGGGGGGATTTGGTCATGGCGCAACTTTACCCCGCCGATCGCATTTGGCAAATCCAGCGAGAAGATGGGGTCAGCGACCCTGCGGGCGGCAGGCGAGAATGCCAATCCATCGGCCTTGCTCCAGCTGGCAATCGCGGCCAGCCCATGCCTCCAAGTCTGGCGGGCGCGTGCGGGCCGCAGAGGCGCGAGCGCGATTGTAAATCCAGATGACCCCAGCAGCCGGCTTTGCTTGCAGGATAGCATTTCCATCGTCACCGGGGCGCAGGGCAACGGCGCGCACGGCAACAGGCGATCCATCTCGGTTCAGAAAGACGCCGCCCAGCTTGGCCAGAGAGAGGGGATCAAGAATGCGCGATGCCGGGTGATCCCATGAAAAAAGAAGCGCGTCTGGATGGGTTGGCGCGATGAAGGCGCTTGCCCGCGCAAATCCATAGGCTGTCTTTGCCGCAAGTCGGTCGCGCAGCGCCTGCGGCTCAACGCACAGGGCAAAGAGGAAAACAAGAGCAGCTAGGCCCGGGTCGGGCCGAGACCACCGCGCGAGGGCCAGCACAAGCCCCAGCAACAGCACGGGAACCAAGGGCACCAGATAACGATCCGCCAGCATCGGGCGCGCTGTGCCAAGGCCCAATTCCATCGACAAATCCACAACGCCTAACCCCGCTGTCAACCATAGGACACGACTGGCCCGTATGTCGGTGGGTGTCGCCGCGCGCGCGCGCGACAGGGCGATGGTCGCACCCAAAATGACAAGGGCAATTGCTATGGCCGTGCCCGACAGGCCGAGCGCAAATTGAATAAAGTCTCCAGCCAAAGCGGGCGTCATGGGCTCATACCAAGCGACATCGGGTCGGGCATAATCGGCAAGCCGGGGCGCATGAATGGCAAGCCAGCCAAAGGCAGGGATAAAGGCAAGGGCCGCCGGCCAGCAGCGCAGCGCCTGTCCGCGATGCACAGCCAGAAATGCAAGGCCCTGCACCCCCGCCAGCAACAGCGCATGATAATGGGTGAGACCCGAAAGGCTCCCAAGCCCCGCCCAAAGCGCTGCCCGCCTTATATCAGGCCTGTGCATCAGGTGGATGAAAGCCAGCGCTTGTGCTGCGGCGAGAAGCAGCAACAAACCATAACCGCGCGCGTCGGCCGCAAGATCAAAGCCCGGCCCCCAGAGCAGGATTAACGCCGCCCAACACAATGTTGCCGCCCGGCTCAATCCCGGCACGCGCCAGATGAGGGGCAGCAGCGCCGCTGCTGTCACGAATAAGAGGCTGGGCAGACGCAGGGCAAAAGCCGAAAGGCCGAATATCTTCGTCCAAAGCGCCATCAGCGCATAATAAAGCGGCGGATTGCAATCCAGCCAGACTTCACGCCAAAATGCCGCCCAGCTCGATTGGCTGGCGATCATCGCCGTCCAGCTTTCGTCAATCCATAAGGGCAGGCCATGGCTGGCCCATAGCCGCAGCGCCATCGTGGCGAGGGTCAGGGCTGCCACAGCAATGCCAAAAAGGGGTAGGCGACTTGGCCCTGACTTTACCGGGATCATGACCCGTTTCTGGCGGGAAAATCCTGCGCTGTCACCTTCTCGTCAGCAAAAGGTTCCGCTGCCGCCTATTTCGCGCTATCTGCACCCGCATCGCGCGCCCGTAGCTCAGTTGGATAGAGCACGAGCCTTCTAAGCTTGGGGCCGCAGGTTCGAATCCTGCCGGGCGCGCCACAAGGGCCGGAGCCATCCAAATTCAATCGGACTATTTTCCGCGGGTCGCTTGTCTCGGCCTTCTGGGCGGCGCGCCAAAATGTGTCTTATGCCAGCGAGAAAAGGCGCCAATCGAGTTATAACCCAGCAGGTCTGCAATGTCTGTTGCCCGCATTCTTGGATTGGCGAGATATTGGCGGGCGAGTTGCTGGCGCGCTGCATGGAGCAAATCCGAAAAGCGCGTTCCTTCGCTATCCAATGTGCGTTGAAGGGTTCGGACGGACATACCAAGCGTTGCAGCGCAAATCTGCACGGATGCTTTTCCCGCGGGCAAGAAAATCCGGATGAGATGCGCCACATGTTCTGAACATGACGCATGCTGGGCACCCGCGACAGCGGTCAGCAATTGCCGGGCATGGAGCGCTAATTGTTCATCAGCTTTCGGATTGCGGAGATCTAGGTCTCCCCGCGCGATCACGAGCCCGTTAAAGTCCGCATTAAATATGGGCGTGCATTGGAATAATGCCTGATAGATACTCAACTCTTCCCGAGCAGGTGGGGAATGCGTGAAGCAAACAGTGTCTGCCGACCAATCTGGGCCAAGAACGGACATGCACAGGCGCGACAAGACCCCCAACGCCAATTCCGAGGATTGGCGTGATGGCTCTGCTCGGGAAAGTTGGAAGTCTTCGCGCAGAATGGCAAAATCTGGCCCTTCTTCATAATGGAGCATCAGCGTTGAATTGATGTTCATCCGAAATTCGCGCAGCGCTTCAAGCGCGAGGCGCAACGTGGGTTGATGCGCGATAAGCAGGCTAGCCGCGCCGAGATTTGCGAGAGAGCGCCCTTGGGCCATGCGCAGTCCGAGTGTCGCACACCCCGTAACCTGCGCGCTACGTTCTAAGAGGCGGATTGCGGCAACAGCAGGGATCATCTGCTCTGGATTGGAGAGCATGTCGATGCCCAGTCCCTGTTCGCGCAAGAGCGGGCGGGGGTCAGCGCCAAAGCGCGCCATGGTCTCAAAATATCCGGTAAGGGCTGCAACGCGAACCAGCTCTGGCATGACCCCTCCTTCGCATGACGCCGAATGATAAATTAATGGCATCAAATGTGAAAAATACAAGCGATGAACGCGCTAAACCTCGAGAATAGGACATGGGGAGAGATGAGGGCATGGCGCAAGCAGTCCGTTTTCACACAGCCGGAGGGCCTGAGGTCCTGACGCTAGAAGATGTCGATGTGGGCCTGCCGGGTCCGGGCGAAGTCCGCATCCGTCATGCCGCTATTGGCTGCAATTTTGCCGATACCTATTTCCGCTCTGGCTATTATCCTGTTCAGCCCCCTTGCGGGATTGGCGTGGAAGCGGCTGGGACCATTATTGCAATTGGCGAAGGTGTCGCTGGTTTCGCGCTGGGCGACCGGGACAGCTATAATGGCGGTCCCTTGGGCGCCTATAGTACAGAACGGGTGATGCCTGCGGCCCCGCTTTTCAAACTGCCCGATAGCGTAAGTTTTGAAGATGCAGCTGCCTCCACAATGCGGGGTCTATCTGCGACTTATTGGCTCATGAAGGCGGATCCGCGGCTGAAGGCGGGCGACACAATTCTTCTCCATGCCGCAGCCGGAGGTGTCGGGCTCTTGGCCGTTCAGATCGCCAAGATGCTTGGCCTGCACGTCATCGGCACTGTATCCAGTGAGGAAAAGGCCGCGCTTGCCAAGGCGCATGGCTGTGATGAGATTATTTTTTACCGTCGGGAGGATGTGGCGGCACGGGTCAAGGACCTCACACAGGGTGAGGGCGTACAGACGGTCTTCGACGGCGTTGGCAAGGATACGTATGAAGGCTCGCTCAAGTCGCTGCGCCGCCGCGGTATGCTGGTCGCCTGCGGGACAGCATCGGGCCCCTTCCCGCCAATTGATGCGTTTCAAACAATGTTGCAGGGTTCCATTTATTTCACCCGCCCCGCCTTTGCCGATTATTATGCCGACCCAGTCGAGCGGGCAGAGCTGTCGCACTTCTGGTTCTCCAATCTTGCCGCAGGCAAAATCAAGGTGGAAATCGGACAGCGTTATGCTCTTGCGGACTGTGTGACAGCGCATCGGGATCTTGAGGCGGGCCGGACCATTGGTTCCACCATCTTCGTGATCTGAAAGGACGCACGATGAAGATCGAAAAGCTCACCACGCATATTGGCGCTGAATTATCTGGCGTGAACATTGCCGAGGCGGCGACCAATGACGATCTCTTTGGCGCGATCCATGCGGCTCTTCTCGATCATAAGGTGCTGTTCCTGCGCGACCAAGACATTAGTCGCAGTGACCATATTGCCTTCGCAAAGCGATTTGGCGTGCTTGAGGATCATCCTGTGGTCGGAAGCGATCCCGATCATCCCGGTCTTGTGCGCATCTATAAGGATGAAAACTCCCCCCCTGACCATTATGAGAATGCGTGGCATGCTGATGCCACTTGGCGCGAGGCCCCCCAAATGGGCGCGGTGCTGCGCTGCGTAGAATGCCCGCCCGTTGGCGGCGATACAATGTGGGCCAATATGGAACGGGCATATGAGGATCTGCCGCGCCACATCAAAGATGTGATTTCAGGGCTGAAAGCGCGACATTCCATTGAAGCCAGTTTTGGCGCGCGCATGTCGGATGCGGCGCGCGCTGATCTAAAGGCGCGCTTTCCCGATGCCGAGCACCCCGTGGTGCGCACCCATCCCGAAACGGGCCGTAAAGCCCTTTATGTCTGCGGCTTCACGACCCATTTCACAAATTTCCATACCGCCGAGAATGTCCGGTACGGGCAAGATTATGCGCCGGGCGCAGCGCAGCTGCTCCACTATCTGATCGGCCGAGCCGCTATCCCTGAATATCAAGTGCGCTGGCGCTGGCGGCCCAATTCTATGGCGATCTGGGACAATCGCTGCACCCAGCATTACGCCGTGATGGATTACGCGCCGACCATCCGAAAAATGGAGCGCGCCGGGATCATCGGCGACAAGCCCTTCTGATAACTTAATTTCATAGGAGACCGAACATGCAATTTCTTGACGACTCTTTGCTTCCCAAGAACCAAGACAAGTTGGTCATCACGGCGGCCCCCTATGGCCCAGAATGGATGCCAGAGGATTTCCCGGAAGACATCCCGGTGACGATGGAGGAGCATGTCCAAAAGGCGGTTGATTGCTATAATGCCGGCGCAACCGTCCTGCACCTTCACTGCCGTGAGCTTGATGGTCATGGCTCAAAGCGTTTGTCGATGTTCAATGAGCTGATCGCCCGCGTGCGCACAGCCGTGCCAGACATGATTATCCAAGTCGGTGGCTCGATTAGCTTTGCCCCCGAAACGGAAGAAGATGGCGCCGAAGCCAAATGGCTGTCTGATGAAGTCCGTCACATGTTGGCGGATCTGACTCCCGCGCCAGAACAGGTGACTATCGCCGTCAATACGACCCAGATGAACATCATGGATTTGATGGAAGATTGGGAATATCAGAAGACCAGCATTAGTGCGCCTGCGCTCTATCATGCCTATCGGGAAATGGTCGTGCCAGCGGGACCGCAATGGGTGGAAGAGCATCTGCGCCGCTTGACGGGGTCGGGCATTCAACCCCATTTCCAGCTGACCTGCATGCCTGACATGGAAACCGTCGAACGCCTTGTGCGGCGCGGTCATTAC